>Ga0209097_10000256_pt1 | contig 58640 bp, 33 predicted proteins | sample AD_UKC052_MetaG_FD_184419 | JGI IMG/M metagenome (GOLD analysis project Ga0209097, IMG submission 184419) | Active sludge microbial communities of municipal wastewater-treating anaerobic digesters from USA - AD_UKC052_MetaG (SPAdes) (version 2) | ecosystem: Engineered > Bioreactor > Anaerobic >... | reverse complement strand
GCGCACGCTGCTGTAGCCGTACGTCAATACGCTTGCGCCGCGACAGGTCTCGAAGCCCCCGCTCCGTCCGCGCTTCCAACTCAATTGTCTTGGCAGCCCGAACCCCTCAAAACTAGTCCTCCCTGGGTGCGTCCTGCGCTGCCGGCTCCGCATCAAACCACTCGGACTCGGCCGGCGCCACCCGGGCAAGTTCGCGCACGACCCAGTCCACATGGGCTTGGCGCTCCGCCTCCCGCAGTGCCTCGGGGTACACCTCCACGACGACCAGATTCCAGCGGCCATGCTCCTGTACCTCGCGGCTGACGATGACCTTCACCCGCACTGAGCCTCGGCCCAGGAACTGGGCCAAGCGCAGGCCAACCTCGTGGCTTTCGACGTGTAGTTCCAGCGGCTGTCCTCCCTTGGCCTTGAAATACTTGCGGACCTTCAGGTTGGCGGGAAGCATCGCCCGGCGCACGCGCAGCTTGATCGTCGAGCCTGCCAGGGAGTTTGAGGTAGTCGCCATTTCGCGCAACTCGCCCACGACCATCACGGGGCTCTCAAACGGCAGGTAGCTGCTGATGCCCACGACGTCGTCCCAGCGCACTTCGCCCTTCCGCGTCGTTGTGGGCGGTGTGTGAGGCTCGATTTCGGTGACCATCCGACGGACCCGGATCTCGTCATTGACGCCGACCAGCCGAAGGTCCAGATCCTCGTGCGTGCGGACGACACCCCGCTTCCGGGCCTGAAGAATCCTGCGGATGCTTTGCGTGTCCTTGTCTTTGGCCAACTGCGCCTGAAGGGGTGAAACGTCTGAAGCAAACTTCAGTTGCTCGGTGGGCATGGCCACACTTGTGGTGCTTGAGGCGGGGTCGGATCGAGCAAGGGCCTGTGCGCTGGACGGCTGAACAGGGGGGACCGCCGACTCGGGTTGAGCATTTGATTTCGGGACGGCAGGTGGGGGTGTAGACGGAGAATTCGGCCCCGTACTCACTTCGCGTGGGACGACTGCCAGACTCGTGAGTTCAAGACCTTTGTCTGCAGCGAGCCTGCCTGTCAGGACATTGGAACTGGCGGTTGCCGCATTGAGTTCATGCTTTTGCTGTTGGGCAAGAAGTGCCTGTTGCAGATGAGCGATCAAGAAGCGCCCGTCAGGCGAGTGCGGTAGCTCAGACCATCGCAGCGTATGCGCCGGACTTGCTGGCTGTACAGGATCAAGTCGCCCTTCGAGGAAGGCATGATGGAGACGTTCTTCGTTCATTTCAGGTACTCGGTCAGATAGGGACAGATGGCGAGCGTCAGAGTCGCCAGCCGGGTCAACATTGCGGCAGCCTGGCCATCGACATCGCCCGCTGCATTCAGCTCTTCAGGCGCCACGCGTACTCGAGGTCGCCAGCGCTGGACCTTGGAGGAGTCGTTGATATGCACGCGGTCAAGGTCTTTGATGCTTTCCGCCAGGGCGGCGTCGAAGTACTCCGCCGAGAGCGTCACGTCGACGGCCAGGCTGGAGGGCAACAGGTCTCTCAGTCGGACAACAAGCGCCTTTGTCACGGGCGGTGCCTTGGCACTGTCTTCCAGCAGTGCTGCTAGCGGCCACCACCACCAGGGGGACGCTGTCGCGAGTGCAGCGATCAGGGCTTGGCCATCGGAGCTGTTGAGCTGGTTCATGGCGAAGGTCAAAGAATTCTTCGGCTCCTTCTCTTCGGCGATTCGATCTTTGCTGCTCTCGGCCCCCGGCTGATCGATGACCTCGCCCGCCGGCTTCGCTGGTGGGGCTCCTTCACACACATCCAGCCAGGCTGCCACATCAAGGCCGATCTCAGCGCCCTTCGCCGCCGCCACCCTACCCAGGCCCAGATGCCGATGGACCAGGTAGTTGAGCAGCGAGTTGAACGAAGACAGTTCAGCGGGCCGCAACGCTGGCGGCGCGCCGTTGCCCCCGGGCGCATTCAAGCTGCGTTTTGGCGCTGCCTGCGCAGGCTTGGGCTTGCGGCCTGGCGTTCGCTTCGAAAAGTGGTGACTGAGTGGCCAGTCCCAATCGTCGGAGGGTATGCCCTCAGGGCTGTTGCACCGGGCCCACCGCCGACGCCCAAGCGCGTGGCTGCGCTGCGTGTCATCCGCAAGGTGTGGCATCTTGCGAATTAGCTGTGGGTCCAGCTCGATGTCAGACAGGAGCGCTCGCATGCTGGCCGCGTACCACAGCGGCCAGCAGGTGCCATACCGTCTCGTAAACGTCTTGTGGGACGCGTGACCCAAGGAGCAGAGCACCTTGGCCATGTGATCGGGGCCATCGCCTTCCAGCGCAGTCACGATCGCCAACGCATCGGCCAACTGGAACGGTGCTTGCGCGAGTGCCTCGATGTGCCCTTCCCAGCCGGGCGCGAACAGTTCCATGGCCGCGCTGCCGCGAGCGCTGTGGATGACCACCCATTCGGAGCCGATCTTGTTGCGGGCAATGTCCTGGATCGCGTCGAGCAGCGTTTGCGCATAGGTCAGGCTGTCGTCGAGGGCATCGGGCACGAAGAAGTAATCTGGCGTCGGGCGCAGGCTCTGCATCAGCGCGCGCAATGCCAGCATGTCCGCCGCCGTGGCGGGCTTCAGCAACGAGCGGCCGATCGACAGATCCGTCTTCTTGCGGTTGTGCCCGCTCGGAAACCGTTCAAACCACCTTCCGTCCTTCGCTAGGTCAGCCAGCTGAATGCCGCACGCCTGTGAACGTCGAGGTCCGGCATCCAGCAGCAGCGACAGCAGCACGTGAGCCTGGGGCCCTGCCAGGGGTTCGTTGCCGAACAACTCATCGACGCCGGCCTGAATCGCCGGCACTAAGCGCCGCGGCCAGAGTGCCGATGCGGCCGAAGCGATGTACTTTGCGGGCCCTGCAGGGGTTCCCGACTGATCCAGTGCGGCGGCGGCCGCGGCATAGGCTGGATGTGAGGACAACACCGTGAGCATGCGCCGCCAGGCCTTGCAGCGCGCCTGGTGGGTGATGTCCGTATCGGCGGGCAGGCGAGCCAGGATCTTGCGGGAGATCTTGCACCAGCGCCTGCCCTGGATCTGCGTCGGGTCTGCGCTGACAGGCCACTTGTCCTCCAGCTGGGTTCTGGCCGCTGACACATAGTCATACCAGGTGCCGGGCGCGTTCGCGTCCTTGTGCCGCGCGCGCGTCAGGATGGCCTCCAGGTCGAGGTAGACCAGGACCATCTGGGCTTTGGCCGACATCAGCGATCGGGGGGCAGTCTTGAGCAAGCCTCGCTCAATTTCCTCTGCTTGGTACGCCCAGCGCTGCGCTTGCTGTTCGGCCGTCTCGTTGGCGCTCTCCGGCGGAGTGTCGTGATCTGCGGCCGACACGGTATCGGCCAACGCTTGCTGAACCTTCTTTGCGCGCTTTTGGCGTTCGCCGAGCCGGCGCTCGGACTTGGCCACCAGGCCAACCTCGGTTTGAATCCACAGCAAGGACTCCTTGCCGATGGCCTCGGGACGCGCCTTGGACAGGCGAGACCCAAAGCTCCTGAGCTTCAGCGCCTTGCCCGGGGCCTCGCGGTGCTGAAGCAGGTCGAGCGAACGGCGGTCCAGTGTGGCCGTCATCAGGTCAGGGTCGTAGGCCAGCGACAGGAAAGCAGGGGCATGGACCCGCACCCAATGTGCCATCAACCAGCAAAGGGCCGTGATCGTCGCGTTCGGCTTATTCGGCCAGTTCACAGGGCGCAGCGGATGCTCGGCATTCCGCGCGACGAGCCAGGCGCAGAGCTCTGTCTCGACCTCGGCGAGCGAGGGCCAGTCGTTGGCATCTTTCACCTCATCGGCGGCTAGGCGCACGGGCGCGAGCAGCTGCATCTCGATCGGCTGACCGCTGTGCCGAATCCAGTCGATCCAGACCGAGCCTTTCTTGCGCCATTGCTCCCGCAGACTGCGCCAGGCCTCTCGCACGTCAGCGGAGTGGTGAATGCCCTGCACGACGATGAGGCCCAGCAGCGCACGCGCGGCACCTGACAACCCGCTGTTCTTCCCGACATAGGGGCGAAGGGATTTGACCGCGGCGATGAATCCCGGCGTGCGCCACTCCGCGTAATGTTGCGGCGTGTCGGTGGGGCGCGTCTCACGGTTACGACGCCGGTCGACGCTGCGCAGGTCAACAGGCACGATGATGGGCTCCGGCGTTCCCACGATGCCCTCACCAAAGGCAGGGAGCGCAAGTCGCTGCAGCGTGGCCGTGACCAGGTGTTTGGCGCTGTCCAACAGTCGCTTGACGGACATGCTCAGGCAGTGAGATCCCAGGTGTTTGAGGCCGCGGCCGTGTCCGGTCAGCGCCTGTTCGTCGAGCCACTTTCCGTGCTCGGCGGCCTGCCCGACCCAGTAACGGCGGCCCATGTTGAGGGGTCCGTGCCAGCGCTGTGAGAGCGCCTTCATGTGCGCTTCCTTGAGCACGCCGACCACAAGCCGTAGGCCGCTCTTGGTCGGAAGGGCTCTCAGCTGGCAAAACAGCGGTGTGTCAGGCGTCATCTTCGCGAGGGCGGCGGGCATGGCGTCGCCGGTGACGCCGAGTGTCCGCAGCCGGTCGCGAGCCTTTTGGCGCAGCAGCAGCGCGACGCGGATGAGTTCCACCAGTTCAGACGTGATGGCCTGCAACCGATCACTGTTGATGACGGTGTCCTTGTCGCTGTCGAAGTGCCAGTCGTCCGATGACTTCACGTCGACCACGCGAGGGTGCTGGCGCACCTGGTCGCGGGCCGCAGAGAGCAATTCGTAGGCCTTGCGGCAGGCCGCCATGGCCTCAGTGACCAAGGTGGCCACCTCGGCAATGCCAGCCGTGTCGAGCGCCTCAAACCGGGTTCGAACCCAGTCGCGCAATTGCTGCCACTCGATTCGAAGGTCTTCGTCGTCGGGCACGTCGAGGGGAGCAAGCAGCGGGCTGGGCCCAACCAATGGCGGCCGCTCGCGACCCAGCAGTTCGAAGGCAGCGCAGGCCAGTTGATGGTGTCGTTGTGGATTCGGCGCGTAGTAGTTGCCGCTGGAGCTTGAGGCCGCAGCGGGCGCTCTGGCGATGGCTGCAATCTCGGTGTCCGTGGCGCCTGCCTTGCGGTAGGCCAGGCATGCCGAGTGCACGGCCCGTCCCGGTGTGGCAGGGTGGGCCGTATCGGTGAGTGACTTGACCCAGGCCGCGGTGGCCTGCACGAGTTCTTCCTGCTTGCGATGAGGCATCAGGTGCCGAAAGCGCTTTGCGTCGGGCTTGCGTTTGAGCAGCAGCTCGATGCGATCAACCGCCTCCGGGTACACATATACCGCCTCCCACTCGCGACGGCTGGGATCGGTAGACAGGCCGCGACGGGCACGGCGGTCTTGCACGATGCAGTTCAGGTCCGCGCAATACCAGGTGTCTTCGCCAAGCTCCGGCGTGAGTGCCAGCTCAAGGCTGTTGTCGTGGTCGCAGTCGAGCACTTCGGCGACCGACTGCAGCAGCGCGGAGTCGATCAGCGCGTCGTCGTCGGCGCCTCTCAAGACCTCGCGACAAGCGGCACCGATCAAGGCCTGTTCGCTGACGTCGATGCGCGCGTGATCCAGCTCGAGGTTGAAGGTCTCGGCCATGCCGGCATAGGCCGCGGCGCTGTGCAGTGCTGCCCAGCTGGGCCCCGTGAGGACGACAGTCTTCTTTGTGGGTTGCCCTGGGGCCGTCCCCGGTGCGAAGGGCAGGGGAGGTGTTCTGTCCTTGTCTGAGCCTGGCTGGTCAGCGGTCTCCGTCGGCAGGGGAGATGGCTCCATGTTGGCCAGTGCCTTGTGCAGGGTGCGCGCCAGGGTCACCGGCTCGCCCTCGCCTTGGAGTTTGATGAATTCCTCCAATGACCTCAGGTCCAGGGGCTGCAGTCGGGCCAGCGCCCGCCAACGCTCGCGATCAGTGGGCTTGCCATCTGCCAGGCATGCGCCCGCCATGGAGGCCATCCGCTGCACGGTCGCACGGCCGATGTGGTGTTTGCCGCGAATGGCGTTGCGCAACAGGATGCTGAAGACGGCGGTTGCTCCAGGAAACTTGGCATCGCAGCGGCGCAGCCGACTGTCCAGCCGCTCGAGTACGAGCGTTGTCGAGTCGGGCGGCAGATCCCCCGGCTTGCCTAGCAGCGGGTATGTGATGGATGCGCGTGCTGCCGCTGCCATGGCGGCGGGCACCAGTGCAGCGTCGATCAGTTCTTTGATCCCCAGTGCCGCGCCATACCGTCCCATCGCAAACGCCGTGAGCTCGAACCCGGTGCTGGCGCCTTGGCCGTCGACTTCCAGGTCCAGCGCTACCGTCAGTTGATGCGCCCAGTGACGATGAGCGGCGTTGGGCACGATGTCATTGAGCCAGGCTGGGGCCGGCTTGCGCATCGACAAGTGCTCACGCTTGGCCATGCAAACCCCCCGGCATGGCAGCGACCATCTGCAGCGCTTCTCGGCGCGACCGAGGGACGCATCTTCGAGGGACACCAGCAACTGCGGTGTGCCCACTGCGTGAACTGCGCGGGGAAGCGGAAAGGCTGCTGATGTCGCAGCCGGGCGCCGCATTGGCGCCAGCAGGCAAGGTCATGATCGCTCCGGCCGAACCAAAACCGCTGTAGCCCCATGGAGGCTTCAGCTTCGAATCGGGCTAGGCGGCGACCCAACATCGCCATCAAAGCCCGTACGACACCTGCCTTGCGGGCCGAAGCCCACCTGGCAGATGGTTGGTCTCTCAGACGCGGTGTCAGCGCGCCCTGGACCGGAGGCGGGGGGCCTTGCGGCCGGATTGCCTCCTTGGGTTGGCCGGTTCGAGGGACGCGCCCTCGGCCGGTTTGCAAACAGTTCAGGAGCACCTGCAGAAGCAGACACTTCCCGACAGCTTCTGGCGCGCCGTGAGACGCCAGTCGCCTGCCACCCTGACGCGGTAGACACCCATTTGCGGCATTGAGAGGAACGGCTGAAACCGTTCGATCCCTACGTGATCCTCGCGCTCGATGTCGTTTGGATCACGGCCCACGATCAGCCGGACACGCGCATCGCTTGGAACGGTGCGCGTGAGTCGACTGCGTGACTCACGGCGCCATATTAGCAGCGTGGTCTTGGGAAATGACTCGCTCGGCGTAGTGCGCGTCAACCCCGCTGTTGGTTTTATGCACCACCGCCGAGGTCGTGTTGGTCGGGCAGGCGCCTGCCGATGTCCTAAAAAGTGTTCTTATCAGGACGTCATTTGGTGACAGAAATTTGGAGGCCTGCAGATTCAACCACCACAGGGCAGGGTGGAGGGACAGGATTGTTCTCTGAGCGCGGCATGAAGTACCCGAAACCAGTGCGTCATCATGGCGTTTCGACGCCGACCGACACGGAGGAAGCGGCGACGAGGGCGCGACCGCCCTACAGCCCTTGCCTTGGACAGCAATGGTGGCGGCAGACCCGACCCCGTACCCGCAGGCCACGCAGACCAAATGCATGCGTGGCGCCCAAGCTGACCAACGGCCTCATGTCATGTCTACCGAGGGAAGGTCGCCCCGAATGGTGCCCACGGGGCCAATCTCACCATTGCGTGAGGTTTGCGCTCGAGCAGCGTCGCCACCGTCGGTGTGAACGCCGAGGCCAACGAGCGCGGTGATACCGTGCATCTTGAAGGTCGATCGGCGCAGCCGACAAAAGTTGGGCAGTCCGGAGGGAATCAGTGGCGAATCTGTATGTGTGGGTGGACGAACGCCAGCGTGAGGCATTGACCCAGCGCGTCCTGAGACTTCACCAGAATGCTGGCTACTTTCGTGACCTGCCGGTCGACGCCGACCCGGTTGAATATCTGATCCACGTCTTGTTCCCAGACGGACAGCCCTGCCGTTTCCATGCGGCAAACATCAGCCTTGCAGCGGCCGAAGAAGGCCGAACGAAGCTGGCGTTGCGGCCAGCCATCGACGCCATCGGGGATCCGCGCTTTCCGCGAGGGTCCTCGCTTGCCTTGAGCGGATCTTGGGACCGCCGCGTTCCGCAGCCAATTTTTATCGTCAGCAGCATTGCGGAGATTTCTGACTGCGACACACGCGATTTCGAGCGGGTGCTCGACGTGTTCGTGTACCACCATGATCCGCAAGGTCGCTTCCGGCGAGATGACAACGTGCTGTTGTCCGAGGTTGTCTTGGGGTTGCCGCTCATTTCTCGTATCACTGAGGAGCGTCTCAAGGACTGGGACGAGTTTGTTCGCTGGAAGCGCAAGCTGGTGCAGGCAAGCGCCGCAGGGCTGCGCTTCGCAGGCCGTAGCTGGCTAGACGACAAGCGTCTTGCATTTGAGGTGGTTGCTCCCGACCAGGTGGTTATGCAACAGGCACAGCGCGCGTTGGTACGCGAGGAGCTGCGTGCCTTCGCGATTGAAGCCTCGCAAGACCCGCTGGTATTCCGTCCGAATGATGCTCCGCGGCGGCCTCGCGCCCGGGAATTCACGCTTGGTAAAGGAGAGCCCGGCCTGTCGACCCCTTCCACCCCATGGCTCGGAAAGGGGGCACCGGATGGGTGGGTGACGGCACGCTGGGTGTTGGCACCCGACGAGGAGTCGCTCAATGCAATCGACGCCGCGGAAGAGCCTGATGCCGTTCGAGCGCGCCTGCTGGCGCAGATTCCCGAAGAGGGCTTCCTTTCGGTATCGATGGCCGGCGATTTGAGCTTGCTTAAGCGACACGAGCAGGCGATCCAGAAGCTCAAGGAACAGGGCGGGAGCTCACCGTACCTTTCGGCATACCTGTTCGATGTAAAACAGGCCCGCTCGCCGACGAACTTGGCACCCGTGTCGAGTTGGCAGCAATCCACCTTGAATGAGCCGCAGCGGCAGGCGGTTCAAAAGATGCTGTCGGCACCTGACCTGTGTCTACTTCAAGGGCCGCCAGGAACAGGCAAGACCACTGTGATTGCCGAGGCCATGCTACAGATGGTGTCGCGCGGCGAGACCGTGTTGCTCGCATCACAAGCGCATACGGCTGTTGACAACGCGCTCGGGCGCCTCGGGCACTCTACCGCGGTACGTGCCATCCGCCTTGGCCGTGAAGACAAAGTGACAGATGAGGGCTTGGCCTTCTTCGGTAGCCGCTCGCTGCAGCGGCACTACGAGGCGCTTGCAGCGCATGCGGCGCGGCAGTTGGACGCTTGGTCCGTTGAAGTTGCGGCGTGCGACGCACTCGCAGCCTGGTGCGATCGCGCCAGCTTTGCGCTCGCAAACATTGAGGCATCGCGGGCGAGACTTCAGGTCCAGCGCGCCGGCCTGGAGCCGCTTGAGCTTGCATATGACCGGACCTGGCAGGCTCTCCAGCGGCTGGCGCAGCAACGAGAAGACGACGCAACCTTGCGACGCCGCCTGGTGCAATTGCAGCAGGCGCTGGTGGCACCCTCCGAAACGGAACTGCTGGGGCCGCTGCCACCAGCGTTGGCGGCGGAGGTTGACGCCCTGGCGGTCGGTATCCTTTCTTTGGCGGATCTGGGCGTGCGATTGAGGGCCCGGACCGCCGAGTGGAGCTCTCAACAAGCCCATCGGGCGCCGGTTTTGGCGCTACTGCTGGACGACCTCCAACTGGTGAGGCAATCCAGCAAAAGGCTGCGCGCTGACGCTGAGCGATTGCGCGACCGTCCTGACGGACTGCATCAGGATCCTGCGCTTCGCCTACAAATCGAACGGCTAAAGCGCGAAGTGGAGGCGGCCTTGGCCCGGATGGACGCCGAGCCTGACGACGCACGGCATCAGCAGGCATGGCGGGCTGCGCGCGCCGAAGTGCGGCGACTTGAGCAGGCACAAGGCGTCCTGTTTGATGAAGCAGCCTGCGCGCAACTGTTTGTCGACATCTCGCAGTGGCGTCCCGCCATGACTGATGTTGGCGCTTTGGCGCAGCAGATGCTCCGTGCGCTCGATGGCATCGAGGGCCGACTTGCAACGGTGCACCTATCAGAACGCAGGATAAAGGCGCGAATCGGCGAGCTACTGGCGGCGGATGATGTGGCGCCCATCGTCGACGAGCAGCCGTGGCGCGAAGCGAAAGCCGCTCTTGATCTTTGGAAATCAACGATTGCTCGGACCGAGGCTGCGTTGGCGGAGCAGATCATGCAAGGCGAAGCCGTGCTGAGGGGGTGCCCACAGCTGGCAGCGCCGAGTACGGTGGCAAGTGAGGTTCAGGCAGCTGGGTCGTTCGACACTCCGGATGTTCGTGGACGCACTTTGGAGCAGGCGTTGCTATCCGCGAAGGATGCGCTGAAGGCGGCGCAGGCGAATGCTGAGGCGCAGAGGGCACACCGTGCACTTTGGGGGCCGCTGCTGTCGGCATGGGTGCGCGACCTGCGCGGGAATGATGCGGCCGAGGCCGACTGGAAGCACCTTGGCGCAGATTGGCCGTCGATGTGCAACGTGGTGGCGATAACCTGCAACGAGCGCGACAGCACGTTGGACGAGGCCGGGCAGGCACAGTTCGACGTGGTGATCATCGATGAGGTAAGCAAAGCGACACCATTGGAGTTACTGCTACCGCTGATGCGAGCGCGACGTGCCGTGCTTGTGGGCGACCACCGGCAGTTGCCTCCACTGTTTCAAGAAAGCCTGGATGCCGTCACCGTACAGGATGTAGCAGAAGAGGCTGAACAGGCAGACCCCGACGGCGCTACAGCGACGGCGCTGTCGAAGGAGAACCTGGTCCGATTCGAGCGCATGGTCACTGCATCGCTGTTCAAGGAGCACTTTGAGGCAGCCGATGACGCCATCCGAGGGCGTCTGAGTGTGCAATTCCGCATGCACCCGCAGATCATGTCGCTGGTCAATCGATTCTATGAAGGCACCTTGAGCTGCGGCTTGGCGCAGCCGGATAGGGAGCGCGCCCATCCGTTCGTGCTGCCGGACATTAGCGGCAACCCGATGTTGACGGCCGAGGACCACGTGCTTTGGATCGACACCTCACGCGGACTGGATGGCCAAATCTGTTCAGAGGATCTTGATCCCCAAGGGCGTCCCCGACGCACCAACCTTCTTGAAGCACGCTTGATCTCGCATCTGGTGCTGCAACTGGATCGGCAAGCTGCGGCTGCCGGCCACTCGCCGCACCGCCGGATGAGTGTCGGGGTGGTTTCCTTCTACGCGGCCCAACTGCGAATGCTCCGAGCCGAGTTGGATCGGGTCAAACCACGAGGGGGATGGCAGGCGTTGGAGGTCGACGTGAATACGGTCATCCGCTATCAGGGGCGCGAGAAGGATGTGGTTCTGGTGAGCCTCGTGCGCAACGACGGCCGCATCGACGAGCCTGGACGGGTGCAGCGTCGGCGCTCCAGTCGCGCCAACGTGGCGCGCTACGAGTTCATCAACGTGGCGTTGTCACGCGCCAGAAACCTCCTCATCGCCCTGGGAGCGCGTTCGATGTTCGAATCGTACGAAGTGGATCTGCCCAACATGGATCAACCGGGCCACACACGGCGCCCGCTGTACCGTGAGATGTTCCAGCAACTTGAGCGGGATGCAAGACTGTTTGAAGCACGCAAGGTCCTGGCACCCGAACGCCCGCCAGTGTGGCGGCCAACCGGGCCTTCTGGCCGCAACGGGCGAACGGGAGGTCCGCGATGAGGCTCGCAACAATCGTTGCCAGCTACCCGGTGTTTGCCTTCGAGTCGCGTGTGACGCACCAGACGCCACGGCGCCCGACGGTCTTCGAGCAGATGGTTCTGCGCCTGATACGGCAGGCCGAATCAGCAGAGTCGCTCGCTGGCAACGGCCTGCGCGAACTGTTCGAGGAAATGCTCGGTGTGGCCGATTCGCATCTGCTGTTGAACCCGACAGTGCACGAGTTGATCGGCCTGGAGGTGCTGCGCGCACCAGCCGTGCCCGACATGATCGAGGCGCCGCTTCGGGCATGGGGCATCACAGAGGTGGGCCGCGAGTTCATACAGCGAGGCCTGCTTCCCGGAAGACCGCGATACGAGACCCTCGAATACTGGTACGAGCCGCTGGCGGACACCTTGCAATTGCTGCGCGAGGGCGAGCCCCGTGGCTCGTCGGCAGGCGCGACGCGCCCTCAGCCCCTGCACCTTGACTCAGCGTTTCCGATGGTCGACCTTGCGCCGCGAGTGCGCGCAAGCCTTCCGGGCGAGCGTCATCGCTGGTTTGAAGCTGCAACCGAGATCATGGAGGTTGGCGTCGCCGCTCTTCCTGAGGCGACGCGTTGGCGCGAGGTTGAACTTACGCTTGAGTGTGGGCACGATGGTCGCCTCGATCTGCAGGCGCCTAGTGATGCAGCAATGGCGCGTTGGCTGCGCCAGGCGACGCCAGAAGACGTGTGGCGTCGGCTTGTCGGGCCGGCGCTGGGCGGCGCGCTTCCAGATGACGGCGATGCTGGCCAAGACAGCGGGTTGGCCCGACAGCGTCTGCCCGAAGGGCTTCAATCGCTTAGGCTTGAGACCGCTGCGGCGATCAGCCCGTGGGCTCCTCCGCCAGCCGCACGCAGCGCCAAGGCCCAGAGCCTTCCATCGGGCCTGTTGCTTCGGCCCACAAGAACGGCTGACGCCGCAGTTGACCAAGCAGGTGTCGGAGAGTGCCTCGACGTGATCGAGATCGGCGCGCACGGGCCGGAGGGTTTCAACGTCGCCGATCCAGGAATCGGTCTGCGACTGCCGCCCTTCCCGGGGCTACCCCAGGCCTTGACCTCGATTCGCGTAATGAGGCCAGGGGCCGAGCCGCTGGTGACTGTAGAGGGTATGGTCACGATGCATTGGGCGGGGCAGCCTCGCCAGGTCGCGCTGCGCATGCAGCTGGCCAGCGCAACGGGCGACGCTGTTTGGCGAGCGCTGTTGCCACTTTTGGACCATGCGTTGCACACCACCAAACGGCTGGAGCATCTGCCGTTGGCCCTTTGGTTCGAACCACCAGCAGCTGTCGTGGACCGCTGGCTTGCCGGTGCAGAGGAGTGTGCGCCCGAGGCCTGGTTCTCAGCGTTAGGAGAGTTTGTGGCGGCGCTAAACCGGCGCTGGCCAGGGGGAGAGCCGCTTGAGGAACACATCTGGACTAGTCGGATCTTGCCCCGCGCAAGTGCGCGTCTGGAGCGACTGCAGGCGGGTCTCAACCTCCTGCGGACACTGGCACTGATCGAAGCTACAGCCAGTGTGCGGCACGGCCGGAACAGCCTGGTCCTGATGTTGCTGGAGCGCACCGCGCCACTGGGTGCAGTGGACGACGTGCTCAGGATGCGCCAAGCGGTGAGCAAACTGCCTGGGTTGGTGTTTCCAGCCAGCCTGCTCGGCGACGACTTGCGGCTGCAACTGGTCAAGGAATCGATGCTTGATGCGGAGTCGAGCGTAGGGGCACACGCGCTAAGCACGCCTTTGCGCGAGTTTGGTCAGATATTCAAGCGCAGCCGATCGGCGATCAAGCCCGTGTTGATGGACCCGAGCCGCAGGCTTACCGCGGATTGGGTAAAGGCCGCCCGCTCTCAGCCGGGTTCGCTGATCGCGGCGGTGGAGACGCTAGATCGGGCAGTTGAGGCGCTATGCCCGGCCTTGGGCAACCAAGATGCCCCGGCTGTGCGTTACCTGCAGGGCATGCGCGCATGCTTCCAGGAGATTCGAGACTGGATGGCAGGAGCCCTGGGCAGACCACTATCTGACGGTCGACGGGCTGTCGTGCTGGACACAAGCAGCCTGATGGCAAGCCCCGGTCTACTCGCCCAGATGCCCGACGGCGACGTGCCAGTGATAGCGAAGCGTGTACTGGAGGAGCTTGATGGCCTGAAGTCCGGCCGTGTAGGGGATGGGCCAGAGGGTGAGCTTCGTGCAAGAAGTGCCCGCCAAGCCGTGGCCGCCATTGAAGCGGCTGGCGGGCGCGTGATCTTCGAGCCTTCCCGAAGAGATCAATGCGCGCGGGACTGGCCGGCGACGCCTGACAACGAAATCCTGTCGGTGGCAGTTTTCCACGCGCTTAACGACGTGGTGCTGGTGAGCGCAGATCGCAATCTCCGCAACAAGGCGCAAGCGGAGACATTGAGAGCCATGGATACAGACCAGTATCTTTCGGCCATCGGCCGGGTGCGGTCAGCACCGCAGCCCCCAAAGAACCAGCCCCGGAGGCAGACAACGAGATGAGCAAAGCTGAAGATCTTCACTACCAGCTCGAACGCAAACGGCGTCAGCAACTGTTCGAAGAACGCGTGCGACTTACCACGGGAGAACACTTGGCGCGGCACGCTGCAATACTCGACGACATTGCCGCCCAGGGCTTGGCGCCCTATGTGACCCAGGAGTTCGCGCAGGCGCAGCAGCTGCTGTCGCGCGCCGAACTGCTGCTGCGCGACGACCCCGTGGCAGCGCGCGAACTCAGTGTGCGCATTGGCGCAGACGTTCACCGGTTGCCTAGCCTCGCGCGGGCGGCGTTCCGGGCAGCGCGGGAGGCACAGGCGAGGTTTGAGGCCGAGCGCGTGAAACGTGCGGAGGCAGCCGCTGAAGTTCTGGAGGATGTTTGGCGCGAGTCTCTGGGCCAATGGGATGATCTTTTAGCTCGCCAACTTGCCCAGCAACCGTTGGCCAATCTGAGGCGCACGGCACTGGCGCCTGGCGCCGCGTCTGCGACCCCTGCCGCGTTGGCGGCAGCCGTTGCGAAGATCCGGGCAGATGCCGGGGCCAAAGCAGACGCTGTGCGAGCTACCGCGCAAGAGGAGGCCGAACGTGAGTCGCGAACCCAGCTGCAAGCGCAGCTACAGCAGGCAGGCCAGGAGGAGCAGCCTGGTTCTGGGGACCAGACACTGGCCGAACTGGCAAGCCAGTTATCGCTGGCCGTGGCCGCAGCCGATGAGGCGGCGGTGAATGAACAGGCTCGACGTGAGGTGGTGGCAGCGGTGAATCAAGCTCTTGTGGATGCAGGATTCGTCACTGAAAAGCCCCGTCGACTACGCGTGGACGGCGGCGATGAAGTGTTGCTGCGAGCGGTGCGACCGTCGGGCGCCGAGGCGGCATTCCGCATTGGACTTGATGGCGGAATGCACTACGAGTTCGACAAGTACGAGGGCACCGCGTGCCGCAAAGACATCGATCAAGTGTTGCCAACGCTGCAGTCGGTCTATGGCATTACCTTGTCGGATCGGCGTGTCGTCTGGGAGAACCCGGACGATCTGGATCGACAGGCACGGCCACGGCCGGAGACTAATCGGGACAAGAAAAATGGCTGAGCAAGGCAAGCTCGACTGGCAGGAAAGTTTTCGGCGGGAGTGCGGCATTCGCCGCGTGGTCATACTGCATGGCAACCTGCAGGATGTGGTGCCCGATCCGACCCGCGAGGGTCACTGGCTGACCGGCCGCGATGCCGCAGCGCAGAGCCTGCGAGCTGCCGGCTACGGCCAGGTGGTGGTGTGGGATCGGGTCAACGGGGTGAGCGGCGTGGATGTTGCTGCCTGGCGTGCTATCCAAAGCGCCGCACTTCGGCCTGCAGCGAACACGGCAGGTGGCGACGATGATGAAGACTATGACATCGGCCCAGCCGTGCCAGCAGCTTCAACCGGGCCTGCTGCGGCGCGCGCGGTCAGTCAGACACTCACGCCGGATGACTTTTTCGGCACAGTGGCGCGCCACCTTCATCAGCCCGCTTCACGCGACCCGGTGGCCTTCATTGTCGACTGGTCACACTACTTGTTCGGCACCGCCAACCATCTCAGTGAGATTGAGCGCGGGTGGCTGCTGCGCATCGGCGCGGCCGCACGTGAGGCGCCAGTCGCCTTGGGGTTGGAAGCAATTGCTCGCCCACAGTCACTGCTGGTACTGCTGGCCGACGGGGCGCTGGCGTTGCCGCCCTCGCTGTACCTAAACAACGCGCTCTTCAAAAGCGTGGCTGTACCGCTGCCATCGCGCCTGGAACGTCGCGCAGTACTGCTGCAACTTGGCCATGTGTTCGATCTTGACCCGCCGTTGCGGCCGCAATCTGCGGCGTTGGAAGACATGGCTGACGCACTCGACCGCTTGTCGCACCGAGACATCTTGAGCATGGCCAGGTTGTCACGGCAGGTAGGGACGATGCGCCCGGAGGCACTGGTAGCACTGTATCGATATGGCACGCGCAGCAGCCCTTGGGAGCAACTCGATCACGCCAAGCTAAGAAGCGCACCACAACGCTTGGCCATGCGTGTGAAAGGTCAAGATGAGGCAATCGCTGCCGTGAACCAGGTGCTGGTGCGTGCCTACACCGGCCTTGCAGGTCTGCAACACTCGCTCCGTCAACGTACGCCCAAGGGCGTGCTGTTTTTTGTCGGGCCGACCGGTGTGGGAAAGACCGAATTGGCCAAGGCGCTGGCGCAGTTTCTGTTCGGCGACGATGAGGCCTGCCTGCGTTTCGACATGTCCGAGTTCAATCACGAACATGCCGATCAACGACTGGTGGGAGCGCCGCCTGGCTATGTCGGCTTTGAAGAAGGTGGTCAGCTCACCAATGCCGTGAGGCAACGGCCGTTCTCGTTGGTACTGTTCGATGAAATCGAGAAGGCGCACCCGCGCATTCTCGATAAGTTCCTGCAGATTCTGGAAGACGGCCGGCTGACCGACGGCAAGGGTGAAACCGTGTCCTTCTCGGAGACCGTGATCGTGTTCACCTCCAATATCGGGGCGGCCGATGTTCGCCCCGACGCTAGCGATGTGCGCGCTGAGTTCATCGGCCATGTACGCGAGCACTTCTTCAAGAAGCTGAACCGGCCTGAATTGTTGGGACGCATCGGGGAAAGCAACATCGTGCCGTTCAACTTCATCCGTAGCGAGGCCGCGATGATTGAGATCGCACGTGTGAAGCTTGAGCCACTGCGCCAGCGCTTGCGGGAGAAGTGGGGCATTGAAGACTTGCGCTTTGATGACGAGAACCTAGCCCTTCATGCCATCGTGGGCAAGGCGGACCGCAGTGCAGGTGGACGTGGCGTACCGAACGCACTCATGACCCACTTGTTTGACCCGCTCTCCCGCTTCATCTTTAGCGAGCTCACGCACGTCGAGGGTGGACGTGGCCGCGTGTTGAAGGTGGTTCAAGCAGGTCGGCAGGCTGCGTTCGACTTCGAGTGGGCCTGAGATGGCATGGCTCAATGTGGCGGCTTGGAGGGAATGCACCGAGGCAGAAGGCCCCGGGCGACGCGCAGCCCTGTGGGTCCAAGGCTGCGACAAGCGCTGCCCGGGCTGCTGCAATCCGGGCTTTCTCCCTTTGGTGGAACGCGAACTGACTTCTGCGCAGGCGGTGCTGAAGAGATTGTTGCGGGCGCATGAGCGGCATGCACTGGAGGGCCTGACCCTGCTAGGTGGCGAGCCGATGTTGCAGGCCCAAGGGCTGGCTGAGCTTGCGCGCGGTGCACAGGGGGTTGGCCTGTCGGTAATGGTGTTCACCGGGTACACGCTGGAGGAACTGGAAACGTGCAGCCCACTCGGTTATCAAAGCCTCCTCGAAGCTACGGACGTGCTGGTGGACGGGCCTTATGACCGCTCGCAGCCTGATGAGACACGGCGCTGGATCGGGTCAAGGAACCAACGCTTGCACTACCTGAGTGCCCGGTATGACGCCGCAATAGAGCGTTTGCCTGCTGGCGGGCGCGAGCTCGAGATTCGCATCGGGCTGGACGGCACCCTGAGGATGAATGGGTGGCCGACGAAGTTGGTGCGATGAAGAGTGGAGCAGAAGCTGTCGATATGAACATCGCCTCGAACCAGGCAGTCCGCCCGGAACCTGCAAGCGCCACCGATACTGAGGCACATAACGGCCAGTCAGAGGAAGCGATGCCCGTCTGAAGGGGTGGGGTGCTCAGCCGCGCTTTGATGCCGCAAGCACCCAGCCCAGAGGGTGAGACCGCCGACGCACTGAGAGGCCGAAGAGATTGGGAGGGGGGACATGCTTTTGTTTTGCGGCCTGTTGGGCCCTGACAGGGTTGGATCGTCCCGACGGCTGCGGTCGCTTGGCATTGCGGGCGCCGTCCGTCGGTTCAACGAGCGAGCCGTGCCGGGCCTGGGTGGCATCTGGTTCGGTAAGCAGTTGATGCTGGCCTTGCTAGGCGTGCGAGTTGCAGAACTCCAGTCTGAGCGGGGCCATACCGTCGCGAAGATGGAGTGCGCCAACGCTATCGAGGCGCTGGCTTGCTGGCTCTCGTATCGCGACACCGAATGGGCGTCGGACCCCCGGCTACGTGGGCGGAACAAGTTCCCGCGAGAGCACGACCTGGAACAGGGCCCTCTGTACTCGCGGTTCCGAGCTCGCGGCTTTTATGTGACGCAGCCAATGCGCATGGCGGCTGGCAGCGCGTTGGTGCCGCTTGGGTTTGCCACTTCATCGAACCGCCGCTTTAACACCCTACAGTCGACACCTGACGGCCGTGCTTTCCTTGATGCAGCCCTGTGCGACTACCGTCCCTCGAATCGTTCGATGGCCGAGCACCTGTCCCAATGGGTACGGGGCGGGTCTGTCAACGTGACGACGGGCACTGTTGCCCGTGGTCTTTCGCCCTGCCTACCCCTTCACGGTGATGCGCTTGAGCACCTCGAAGGCCGCCTCCTTGCCGGTGGAGGGAATGAGACAGTGGAAGCGAAGTCGCGGCGGCGCGCTGCGCTGGCATGGGTCGAACGTCTGCGGCGTGCCCCACCGGCGGGGCCGCTGACCTGGCTGGACCGCCCGCCGGAAATTCAGGACGACCGACATTGGGTAGACCTCGAAGCCGGCGCGCGCCTATGGCTCGCTCGCGATGCGGCGTTGCAACTCCTTGACGCCATCGAAGGACGAATCGCCCATGCGTCAGCAGAGCGCTTGACGATCGCGGATGCCGTGCCGGCGACTCGCGAACAGATCGAGGCTTTGCGCATCGCTGCCGATGCTTTCCTGCTCATGAAACACGAGGACGCGGACGCCAACGACTTCTGCAGAGCCTGTGGCGCTGCGGACCCGACGGAAGTCCTGCGCAGCCTCGTGCAGCGCGATGGCCGCGTCGTAATGCTCGTCGGCCATTCGCTGCGGCCGGGAGCCGCCTTCCGCCGAAGCACTTCGCCCACTGCTGCGGGTGCCCTGGACTCCGAGGACGAGGCTAATGAGGCTGCCGAGGAGCCCGCCGTGCATGTGGCCAGCGAGATCGACTGGCCCGAAGGCATTTCCTTCCGGATGCAGAACCTCTATCTGCTGAAACTGGAACTGCTCGGTGAACTGCACGATCGATTCCCCGCGCCGGGCATCTCGGCATGAGCACCCCTTCGCTTCTTCGCCTGTTCGAACCACCCGAAGACTACGAAGGCCAGTTCGGCTGGGTCTGTGGCTTCTCTGCAGACGCGGGGTTCCTGGACGCTGCGGCCGAGCGCTTCACTTGCAAGCCGACGAGCGCCCGGGCCCGCCACGGGCAGTTGGTGCTTGGGGTGATGCTCGATCCATTCCACGAGCCGATCTCGGTGCTTGATGTGCCGGGCGTCGCCGACCTGCCGCTGCGCACGCCGATGGATGGAGAGTTCCGGCTCATGCACGCCAAGATTGCACTCTTGGGCTTCCGGGGTCGTTTGGCAGGCTGGCGCCTGCGGGTAATCGTCTCTACGGGCAACTGGACGCAGCAAACCCTGGAAGACAGCTTGGACCTCGCCTGGTGCTTCGACATCGACCGGTCTGAACTCGAGCAGGACGGGGAAAGCCTCGCTCAGCGCTGTGCTGACATAGCCAAGGCGAGCGAGATTCTCAACTGGTTGGGCGAGCACTATGACCGTTCTCTCCTTGAATTTGCAGGCCGCGACAGCGAGACCTCACTGGCCGTGCGCGAGCTCACTGCATGGGCTGTTCTATGCAGCGGCCACGCCGGGACCGCGAAGCCCCGCATCTTCGACAACCGAAAGCGGTCCATGTTGGATGGCCTGCTTGGCTACCTGCGCCAGCACGCCAGCCGTACGCGGCGCAACCTGCTCGCACTCGGATCAGGCTTCTTCGAGGGCGGCCCGGGCGGCAGCGTGCCGCCGGTGCTGCAAAAGATCGTCAAGGAGGTTGACGCGCTTGGCCTGCTGACGCAGTCGGCAAGTGTGGACATCTACGTCAACGAACAAGCCTGCCAGTCGGTCGCGACGTCGATGGTCGCTTTAGAGGAGGCCGGCTGGTGCGTGCGGACGCCGGCACGACCCTTGATGTTCGGAGCGGGATCGTCGCGCGGCTTGCACGCCAAGTTCATCTTTAGCGCGAACAGCCGGACGGAGGCCTGCACGCATGTCTGGCTGTACCTCGGCTCGGGCAACCTCACGCCCGCGGGCTTCCTGAACCGCGCGGGCCGGGCAGGCAACTTTGAAGCGGGGGTGTTCCTCGACTTCCCGCGTCTGCCATGGTCCGCGCCGACGGGCACGCTGGCCATCGAAACGCTGGTCCCACTGCAGCGAAAGGGTGAGGGCCAACTCTCGCGCGAGGCGCCCCCCGCCACTGGAGAGCCGATGCCGCCGAGGCCACCCGCCTTTGTGGCGGGTCCCGTGGCCTTCCTGCAATGGTGTCCACGCCCCGATGGCGCTGGCTTGCTTGTGCCACCGGTCGGAATCGCCCGGGTTTCCGCGGACATAGTTGTGCTCGATCCCAGCGGCGAGCCATCCGCTCTCGAGGGCGACGGATGGTTCTGGCGCGGGACTATGCCGAGGCAAGCTGCGCTTCGCTGGGACGGTGGTCACAAAGTCGCGTCGGTGCCCGTGGTTGATGAACTCGGCCGAGTGGCCGCGGGCGAGGCGCCGCCCCTAGACCTCGCGGACATGGCCTCCCACCTGCTGGCTTTCCCGGCACGCGTGGACGACGAAGGCGACGGCGATGATGAGGACCCGTTCCAAGGCCGCGCACCGGCGGGAGCGCCCAAGCCTCGGCCGCTCGATACCCAGCCCCAAGCCTCCTCGTCGCCGGTTCGGACCATGATGCGGCAACTTGAAGAGATAGCGCAGCGGCAGACAACGGTGAACGAGTCGGACTGGCCGTTCTGGTGTGTGCGTCTTGAGGAAGTCCTGCTCCGTGCATCTGGCAGCGAAGGGCTGATTGAGTTCCTGCGCTTTGGCTTGGATCCGCTCGAGGTGCTCCGGATCGATGCGTCTCGCCCCGTCCATGCGTGCGTGGTGGGCGGCGAATCTGCCGTTCGTCACGAAGCGGCGCTTGCGCGGGTGGCCACGGCTTGGGGTCTCCGCGATCTCGAATCGTTTGGGGGGATGCCATGACGTTCAGCGGCTGGCCGACCGTCGCCGATGCGCTTCGCCAGCTCTCGCATGACCCAGACGTGGGGGGCTCTGTCTGGCGACTCGACGGCGGCCAGCGCCGTAGCCTGCGGGCCGTTGCGAGCCGGCTTCCTGCCAACGGCGTGATTGTCGCGGACGAGGTCGGCATGGGTAAGACACGGATAGCTGTAGCGACCGTGCGTGCCGTCGTCCAGGCGGGTGGCCGGGCCGTCATTCTGGTTCCACCGGGCCTGGGCTTTCAGTGGCGCGACGAACTTGAAGCCGGCGGGGTCCAGTGCAGCCCGCTTCTGCGAAGCCTGCAGCAGTATCTGGACGCATGGTCCGGCTCTGAGCCACGACCCTGGGACCACGAGTCGGTCGTGCTGCTCTCGCACGCCTTCACCAACTGGCGCCTCGGACGCAGGGCAGAGTCCTGGCGCTGGGCGCTGCTACCAGCGCTGTTCGCGCATTGGCGCAAGGTGCGTCGCAACCGCGTGCCGCGCAAGTCAGTGAACAACCCTCTGCTGCAGGATCCCCGTATCCGCGCGGCGGCGTCCCACATCGCCATGCGGGCGGCCGAGGAGGGCGGATACCTCGCCGAGTTCCTCGACGGTTTGCTGGAGGAAAGCCTCTGGCCCGGTGTGCTGGATGCCGATGCCTATGGTCGTCAGGGTGAACTTCGCCACGCGCTCGAAGGCGCGGTCGGGCTCGGGCTCGGGCTGTTCGACCTAGTCGTGGTCGACGAGGCGCACAAGAGCCGCGGCGACGCATCCGGGCTGGCCCGTCTCCTTGAGGAGGTCGCGGTGGCATCTCCCGACGCGCGCCGGCTCGCGCTGACGGCCACGCCGGTCGAACTGGATGCACGCCAGTGGGTGGACATCCTGCAGCGAATCGGCGCTGACCCCCAAAGGGCAGCTCCAGCAATCGACGAATACGTCGACGCGTGCCGCAAGGTGCAGGAACTGCCTTTGAGCGAGGAACGTCGCCTGGCCTTCGCGCGGGCCGCCGCCACATTCAAGGCTTCCTTGGACCCTTACCTGCTGCGGCGCGACAAGCGCGAGAGCGAACAGGTGCGCCGCTTTCACGCGCTGACTGGGGAGCCGCTGCACGCCTACCGCAGGGAGTCGTCCATCGAAGTCCGGCCGGACGACCTGGACTTGCGGTGGCGGCGCGCCGTCTGTGCCGCCGAGGCATTGTCCCTTGCCGCTGCGGGCGGGCTCGACCCGCGCGCGCAGCGCCTGCGCCTGACTCTGGGCAGCGGCCACGGCATCAATGAACTGCTGGACCGCTGCCACTTGGATGTGCAGGAAGACGAACTGCAACTCGAACTGGACGATGCAATGGTCGCGAAGCCGCGCGACGTCACCGGCAACGCCGACGGCATTGCCTCGCCCGCTGCGGACGAAAAGCGTTCGCAACGAGTGGACTGGTGGTTGAAGGTCATGCGCGACAGCGTCACGGGCAGCAATGGACAGGACGCCCTGATGGAACACCCCGGGCTGCTGGCAGCCATGCGTGCCATCGAGGCCGTCCATGGCAAAGGCGAGAAGGTGCTGGTGTTCGGCCGCTACACGCGGCCTATGCGCGCCCTGGTGTCGCTGCTCAACGCCCGGCAGATGCTTCTGGCGCTGAACGATGAGCGGTCCTGGGCGCAGGCGGTGATCCCGGTGGAGGATGAACCTGCCGTGCAAGCTGCCAGCCGGCAGCTGGGGCTGTTTCGAGACGAAGGCCTGAATGGGATACGCCGCCGGCTGGCCCTGCAGTACGACGCGATGGAGGAGCGGCGCCGTAGGCTGCGCGAGGGTCTAATCGGCCTGCTGGAGCAGGGGCTCGCGACCGAGCCGAAGCAGGGGCTGCTGCCGCGACTGTTCGGTGCGTTCCGGCAGTGCCCAGGGGACGTTCCGGTAGTGGTGCGCGCGCTGACTGAGGTGCTCGATCCGCAGGAGGAATCGGCAGCGGCCTGGGCGGCGGAGTTCCGGCACGTCGTCGAGGCCACGCTCGAGCGTAGTGAGGGCGACGAGAACGGCGACGGCGTGATCGATGACCGCGAGGCAGCGCGGCTATGGAAGCGGGTCGCGGAACGGCTCAACGAGGAGTTCGGTCGCCGTGAGGGCGGCTTCGCCCGCCTGATGTACGGCAAGACGCTGCCCTCGACACGGCGGCTGCTGCAGCTGGCTTTCAACCGCAACAACAGCTTCCCGCGCGTGCTGGTCGCTCAATCGGTCGTCGGCCGCGAGGGACTGAACCTACACCGTGCTTGCAGGACAGTCGTCCTGCTGCACCCCGAATGGAACCCCGGCGTGGTGGAACAACAGATTGGCCGCGTGGACCGCCTAAGCAGCTACTGGGAGCAGTTGCTGACCGAAGTGGAGCGCCAGACGGTGGAAAGCCGCGGCGAGGTTCCGCGCATCGAGATACTGCCGGTGATCTTCAAGGGCACTTACGACGAGCACAACTGGGCGGTGCTGCGTCGCCGGTGGGACGACCTGCGAGCGCAGTTGCACGGCGTCATTGTTCCGCCTTCAAGTCATGGCGACGACCCAGAGACTGCAGCGCTCGCGCACGTCATCAACGCAATGGCACCTGACTTCTCGCCTCCGGATGGCCGGTAGAGACTTGCACGCCGCCTGCGCTCAACCCTGGTCCTGGGCTATGCGCCCGAATAGCTCCTCCGGGGTGGCGCTTCGCTTGCAGCTTCAGCGTACGCCGTCTCAGCTTCGCGTCAGTGTTCGCCCTGCGAGCAGAGGGCATACCTTCACGTTATGCACCGAGTTCAAGGGGCCCCAACGTTGGTCCCGAGAGTGCGCATTTCTGCGGTGAACCCCTCGGATGTGGGCGCGTCACAGCTAGTAACCTTTGCTATGCTGAGCGCAAAGCGCAGCCGCTCCACAGGACAAGCGCAGTCAAAGAGGGAGGAAGGCTTGGCACGCACACAGACCAAGACAGCGACGCTCACGCTGCGAGTTCCACCTGAGGTGAAGGATCTGCTGGGCGCAGCCGCTCAAGCGGACCGGCGCAGCCTGGCAAACATGTTGGAAGTCATCGTCATCGACTACTGCGAGCGACGAGGCATCCGACCCGCAAACACCCCAGCGAGCACTGGGGAAGCGCGATGAACGTCGAACTCCTGCGAAGCGCGCCTCTGGCGTTGCTCATCACCGGCAGTGCGCTGGCCCTTCTCTCTGTCGGCTTTCTCTTCCTCTTTCTCTTACCTGGCATCCGGCTGCGCCTGCACTTGGGCAGGACCCTTCGTCAGCTCCGAACTACCAAGCCCCGCACCTCCGGTGACCTACAGAAGGTCTTCGAGGGCGACCCCCGGCTCCTTCACCTTTGGAAGGAGTTCAAGGACACCCTCCACGCCCAGAAGGAGGACCGCGACGGGCAGATGGTCACCGTTGCTCTCCGGGCCACCGCAACAGCGGAGGCGTTCTTCAATGCCCAATACGTCGTCGACGGGCGCCTGCGTACCGAGTTCTTCAAGCATCTACCTGGCATCTTTACCGGCATCGGCATCATCGGCACGTTCTCGGGCCTGATTGTTGGGTTGAAGAACTTCCAGGTGCCCGAGGACCCGGTCAAAGTTCGCGCCAGTCTTGAGATGCTGCTAGGCGGAGTGTTTGAGGCCTTCCTGGTCTCTGCGGCCGCCATTACCCTGGCGATGGTGGTCACCTTCTTCGAGAAGGCGCTGCTTGCATCGCTCTACCGCTGCACCGATGACATCGCGCAGCATCTCGACAGCCTGTTTGCAATGGGCGCCGGCGAGGAGTACCTCTCGCGCCTGGTCACTGCCTCGGAAGATTCGGCGAGCCAGTCGAAGATTCTCAAGGACTCCTTGGTTGGTGACCTCAAGGTTCTCCTCCAGGAGATGACCGAGAGGCAGATTGCTGCCCACGCGACTGCCTCTCAAGCACTCGGACAGCACATAACGACCGGGATTCAGCAGAGCCTGCAGGATCCGCTCAACAAGATTGGCGACATCGTGGCCAAGGCCAGCGGGGACCAAAGCTCCGCCGCTGCTGACCTGCTCAAGGATGTCATGACCAGCTTTAGCCAGCGACTCAACGACCTGTTTGGCGGACAGATTTCCGGCATCCAGGAGCTGAACCAGAAGAGTGCTCAGGCCATGCAGGACGCGGTCGCCTCCCTCAACGCTCTGGTCGGACGTATGGAGGAGAACTCTCAGCGCTCCGGAGACGCCATGGCGGAGAAGATGGCTAGAGCCGTCGAGGATATGGAGCGTCGGCAGGCCGACATCAACACCCAGACCCAGAGCTTCGTCGAGACCATCCGAGAGATGGTCTCAAGGTCCCAGTCCGAGACCAACACCAAACTCAACGACGCGATCACCGGCCTGAGCACACAGATGGGCGAGATGATTGCTGCCTTGCAGGCGCAGGCCGCGAAGTCGCATCGGGACCAGGCGGAGCGCGAGCAGAGCCTCAATGACAGGACCAAGGGCATGGTGACCGACCTCGGTGCCTCAGTCGCTGAGGTCGTCAAGCAGATGGCTGCGTCCACCACTCAGATGCAGCAAAGTGTTGCCTCGCTGGAGCGCACCACGACCTCGTCCATCGACAAGTTGAACGCGGGCGCACGAACCATTGAGCAGGGTGCTACCGCATTTGCGCAAGCGGGTGACAAGGTCACCGGGGCCATGAACCAAGCTTCGACAGTCGCGGGCAAGCTCAGTGAGGTCAGCGGCGCATTGACCGCGTCGTCATCGGCGCTACAAGGTGTTCTCTTGGACTACCGGACCAATCGCGAGGCCACTGGCTCCATGCTGACGGAACTCAAGTCCGTGGTGGAGTCAGCAAAGCGAGAAGCCTCGCTGACGCAGCAAGCCCTTGACCGAATCCAGACTGCCGCGACCAAGCTCGCAGCCGCTCAACAGGAGACCGAAGCCTACCTGGAAGGCGTCTCGGAGATCCTGGCGGAGGCACACGGCAAGTTCGCCGATGGACTCACTCGAACGCTGGATCGGGCCAATAGTGACTTCCACAGCAAGCTCAGCGGAGCGGTTGGGCTCCTGAGCTCTGCTATTGAGGAGCTTGAGGTTACGGTGTCCACCGCAGGCGCGCCTCGTCGCTGAACATGTTCGGACTGCGCCTTCACGCTCGCTCAAGGCCTCGTGACGAGGCCGAGAAACCCTTCTGGATTTCGTACGCCGACCTGATGACGGCGCTGATGGTGCTCTTCCTCGTGGTGATGGCCGTGGCCCTTCTGGCCGTCACGAAGACTGTGTCCGAACGCGAGAGGCAAGAGGCAGAGCAACGCCAAGACATCCAGAAGCTTCTCGACCGATTCGAGGAGGTCGCACAACAGGAGCGGTTCAAAGGCATCACGATCGACCGCAATCGCAATGTCGTGGACTTCGGCACTCGTGCCCAGTTTCCGTTTGCCAAGTCGACGCTCACCTCGGACCAGCAGCGCCTGTTGCGAGCCTTTGTTCCTGCGATTCTCGAGAAGGCGAACGATGACCTCGGCAAGCGGGTCCTCAAGGAAATCGTCGTCGACGGCTTCACCGACAAGACTGGTTCGTACCTCTCAAACCTCGACCTGAGTCTGCAGCGCAGCCAACGTGTCCTGTGTGCCTTGTTCGCCAAGGCCGGTCCGGAGGAACAGGCCATGACACCGGAGCAACTGGAGCACGTTCGCGCACTGTTCGTCGTGGGGGGCTACTCCTTCAACGCGGCGAAGGAGACGGACGACGAAAGCCGGCGGGTCGAAATGCGGCTGCAGTTCCTCGGGGTGCGCGAGAAGCGAAAGCCAGCCGAGGGCGTTGTGCCTGGGAACTTCGGCAGTTGCGCGCTGCCTGGCTGATGGACGCACTAAGCAAGCTCAAGTCACTCCTGGCGCCCGCGTCCCAGGCTCATCTGGCGAGGCCTTGGGCTGTCGAGCGCACGATAGATTCCCACATCGCGCATCTCGAACGCCACCTGAAGGACGGCGCGGGGGCCTACGTACCCAAGGACCTTCAGGAGGAAGCGGTTAGGCGGTTCTGGTCCAGCAAGCGAGTAGACAACCTCAAGGACGCCAGGCTTGTCTCGTTTGGCGTTGCGCTGCCCGTCGGCCCGCAGCGCCTACGGGTCATCGAAGACAAGGATCGCTTCCCCGCTCTGCTTGAAGGAGTCGATCAATACCTGCCGGCTCCAAAGCAGTATCGGCGCTGCTACCAAGGGCTGATGTCCGGGTATTTCGCCTACGACCCGGAAGTGAACGAGGCACCAAAGGTTGGCCGTGAAAACTGGGCCACCCTGCGCGAATACCTTGGAAAGCGGGCAAGCCGAGTTCGGGAGGGTGAGCGCAACCCGCAGTGGACCGATTCTCTACAGCAGCACAAGACGCTTTTCGGCGAGAACCCTTGCACGCGATACGGTGCAGCTTTGCTGGCCGGGGCGCCACAAGAGGTCGACGAGCTTCGCGAGATTCTTAACATCTCTGACAGCTCGTGGTTCATGCGCAAGCTGTACCTGGCGCAAGTTCAAGCCGCTGTGGGGAAGCCCCAATCCGAATTCCTGGAGCTCCTCTATCGGGTGCTCGACCTGCTGCAGGAAAACGAGCTCATCCGCGATGAAGGCCTCGCGCTTGTTCTTGACCGCTTTGCGAAGTTGCGGCCGCCGCCATTGGCCGTTCCGCTTCGTGATGCCGCGGTTAACTGGTGGGGCAATCCTTGGTTGCAGAGCAATGCCATGCGCTGGGGCCGTGTCTCGCCCGAAGCGCGCGCCATGGTGTCGGAATGGCTCAAGCTGGAGTTCATCGAGGCATTCTTTACGCTTCTGGCTGAGGAGCACACCGGCGACAACCGTCGCCTGGAGTTTTGGGCGCGCTACGTCTCTGTCATCGAAGATATCCACTTTGCCCTAGGAGCGGACGCACGGGACAACTCGTCGCCGGACTTCAAGGCCCTGCGCAAGAAGATGGCTGGCCTGGTGGTTCCGCTTCAGGACAACGTCAGGTCGAACAACGCCTTCATCATGAGGATTGGGCCGTTGGTCATCGTCGAGTTCAGCGGCTACAGCAATGCTTGCTACGGCTATACGTCCAACAAGTCGCTGCCATTCCGGTTTGACATGCCCCTCGTCTTGCCCAAGGACGTCAAGAACTCGCTGAAGCACTCGAACCGAGAACTCTGGCTGTCACACCAGGACGGCATAAGGGGTTACGAAACCTGGGAGGAGCGCTTCGAGGCAGAGTTGGCTGACGGATTCGGCGTGAAGCCGAAGAAGTCGACCATCAAACGCGTGGTGATGAATCGTCCGCCATCACCGCCTCCTCCGCCCACTGCGCCACAGGCAACGCAGAGAGTGCCAACTGCCGTTGTCGCGCCCCGTCCGGTCTCCCCACCGCAGGAAACCTCACCTGCCGCCGCAACCGCGCAGCGCAGCAACACCGAAGTGTCGTGGGACATCGCCAGCTTCAAGACGGCGAACTACAGCCGCAAGGTTCTGGGCATATTCGCGGAGCGGTTTGGTCTAAAAGTCGAAGACATGAGCGAGGATGGCGGCAACCTATGGGTCCGAACAGACGACTCGCACCTGGGCATCAATGGTGTGTTGCTGAAGTGGGGGTTTGAGTTTAAGAACGCCCGTAAGGGTTGGTGGTGGAGAGGTCGATGAGCATGTTCAAGCTCTTCACACGTTCTGAACCGAAAGCGGAGCCCAGTTGGTACGTGCTCGAGACCGCGGACGGACTGCAGTTGCAGCCGTTGGCCACTCAGGCCGGACGTCCCTTGACGGCCCCACTGCTCGGCGGATGGCTCGCTCAGCTTGATGAGGAAGGACTGGCCGTCCCATCGAGCAGCGGCTACTTGCTTACCTGGGACAGCGTCTATGGCTTGATGGCCCACAGCGAGCACGCTGAGGCGCTGGCCATGCTTGAACTGCCTCAGCAAGGCAATGCCAGCCCTTCCCTGGTCAGCCGGGGTTCGCTTGAAGACGCGGGCTTCAGCATCTCTCTTGGCCAGTGGCGGCTGGACCATGGACCCGCTGCTGAGGCCGAGTTGATCGGCGCGGTCCTTCGCCACTCGGACGGCACCACGCTGCTGCCCGTTGCGGCGTACTCCGTCGCCCAGGAGGTCCGAACCTTTGCGAGGCGCCAGCAAAATGAGCGAAACGGCCAGCACCATCGCATGGCCTGGGGCCGCATACGCCGCCTCGCTTCCGCAGCAAATGCAAATCTGGATGATTTCCTGCACAGGACTGTCGTCCTGACTCCAGAGAAGCTCGCGATCGGACTCCGAAAAGTTCACGTCGCGGACGACACGGTCATCGAAGTTCAGCCGACGTTTGAAGGTGCCCCGGAGAACTGGCTGGAACGCTTCGACCGCCAGGCAGCCGTCCAGTCCCGATACGACATTCCCACTACACATGGCATTGTTCAAGTCGTTATCGGCTCGAAGGTCCGAACAGTGCTTGAGGAAATCAAGCGCATTCCTGACCGCAGAGTTGCTGGAGCCAGGGCCCAGGCGTTCATCCTGAATCCGTATGCCGCGCTTGGTGAGGACGCCAATGCTGTCATCGACGAACAGCAGTTCGAGGCCGCTCGCGAAGCGGCAGGCCTCGACTATGAGCGGTTCCTGCCGCAGTTCGAACGCGACGGTCTGGGTTATCCGGCACAGGTGGGACTGCTCATCGAGACGGCGTCATCGAGTGGGCCTGTTTCCTCTGAGGTTCTGTGGCTTGACGACGGCGCACTTGCCAAGTTCATCAAGGCACTGAAGCTTGCCCTCGCCAAGAACCACCAGTTGCTGGCGTGGGAAGGTTACGACCTAGAGCTTCAGGGCGACTCGCCGTTGCACTTGGTAGAGCTTGAGCGTGCGCTCGAGGACCGCCGGCGGCCCCAGGTGCTCATTTCGTACGCGCAGGTCTATGACCTGACCCACTACGCATCCCGCGTCCAAGAAATCGGCTTCGAGAAGCCGTACTACTCACCCTACATCGCCAAGAAGCAGGATACGGACGGCTGGTTCCCAGAGAACTTGGTCAACATCATCTCTTGGGTCCCGGAGGGTGAAAACGACATCGTCTCGATGCCCGTCAGCCCAGAGGCAGTGGCGGAGCTCAAGCAGAAGGTTGCGGTAGCCAAGGCTTCGGGGAAGACCGAGGTAAACATTCCAGGGGTACCAAAGCCTCTGCCAGTGGCAGAGGCCGAGCGTATCGTCGACACGTTCGATGAAGCACTCAGCGACGCGAAGGATGGAAAGTTCGACCCGGAGAAGCCCAAGCGCACTCCGACAGCCCCCGTCAAACGCAAGAGCCCTGTCCTGCTCTCCAACATTCAGGGTGTTGACTACGCAGAGGAGCGCAATGCCGCCCTCTCCTCGGTTGGGCGGCAGGCTGCACTCCCGTCATCGCTCAATCCCGCATTCAAGCTCCTGCCGCATCAACTTGACGGCGTAGCTTGGCTCCAGACGCTCTTCGAAGCGCACCGGTCCTACAACTGCCGCGGCGCTGTCCTCGCCGACGACATGGGCCTGGGAAAGACCTTTCAGCTGCTGACGCTTATGGCCTGGGCATTGGAAACCACCCCGGACATCGAACCGATGCTGGTCGTGGCGCCGGTCTCCCTGCTCGAGAACTGGAAGGAGGAGGCCGGCAAGTTCTTCCGTTCAGGCTCCCTTCCCATCCTCACTGCATACGGCGACGACATCGCCTCTCTGCGAGTGCCACGCGAGAGCATCGACGCTAGGCTGCGCACTGAGGACGGTCTCACCAAGTTCCTGAAGCCGAAGTGGCGCGGTGACGCACGCATCGTGCTGACCACGTATGAGACGTTGCGCGACCTTGAGTTCTCGTTTGCTGCAGAGCGTTGGTCCATCATGGTTTGCGACGAGGCCCAGAAGATAAAGAACCCGGCGGCGATGGTGACACGCGCGGCCAAGAAGCAGAACGTCGCGTTCAAGATCGCTTGCACAGGTACGCCGGTTGAAAACACGCTGGCTGACCTCTGGTGCCTCTTCGACTTCGTGCAGGCAGGGCTGTTGGGCGCTCTGAACGACTTCGGTCGTCGCTACCGCAAGCCCATCGAGGCGCGAACCGACGAGGAAAGGACTCGCGTCGAGGAATTGCGCAAGCTCATCGCGCCGCAGATTCTGCGCAGGACGAAAGCCGAAGTCGCAAAGGACCTTCCGCAGAAGATTGTGGTTGAGCCCTGCCGCAAGCTGCCTTTATCCGCGAAGCAGCGAGAGCTCTACTCACGCGCTATCGAGATCTTCAAGAAACGCAGCGACCCGGGCGCGAACGTTCCGTTCAAGAACCACCTCGGCCTGCTGCACTACTTGCGCCTCATCTGCACCGACCCACGCCGACATGGCCTCGACGTCTTCAAGCCGGAACCACTGGCTGAATACCGCTCGCGCGCACCGAAGCTGGATTGGCTGCTCACAGAGTTGAAGGGCATTGAGCGAAAGGGCGAGAAGGTCATCGTCTTCTGCGAGTTCCGGAACATCCAGCGCCTGCTTCAGCACTACATCGAAGAGGAGTTTGGCCTCCGTCCCGACATCATCAACGGCGACACGGCGGCTTCCGCATCACACGCTCATAGCCGGCAGAAACGCATCAGAGCCTTCCAAGAGAAGACAGGCTTCGGCGTCATCATCCTCTCGCCCGTTGCCGTTGGCTTCGGCGTGAACATCCAGGCGGCCAACCATGTGGTGCACTACACCCGTACCTGGAACCCGGCCAAGGAGGACCAGGCCACCGACCGGGCCTACCGCATCGGGCAGACGAAGGACGTCTACGTCTACTACCCGGTCGTGCAAGCGGAAGACTTCACAACCTTCGACGTCAAGCTTGATCGCCTTCTTGAGACGAAGCGTGGCTTGGCGAACGACATGTTGAACGGATCGGGCGACCTGAGGCCTGGCGAATTTGGACTGGACGACGTCGCTCCGCCGGACTCAGCGCTTGAATCTGAGCCCGTGACCCTCAGCACAGCGTTGGCGATGAACTGGGAGTACTTCGAAGCGCTTGCCACGGTTCTCTATGCCAAGCGAGGCTTCGAGGCCTATCGCACCCCTTCGTCAAAAGATAACGGAGTAGACGTTGTGGCACTGCCCCGCGACGAGTCCAAGGGCAAGCTGGTGCAGACAAAGTCGTCAGGCACCGACGGTGCTTTGCTCGACTGGGACGCGGTGAAGGAGGTGCTTGGCGGGAACGCCTTCTACTGCCAGCAGTTTCCCAAGGTTGCCTTCGACCTCGTCTGCATGACAAACCAGTACTTCGACAAGCAGGCCCACATGAACGCCGGCCTTAACAACATTGAACTTGTCGAGCAGCCGGGTCTTGGGGAAATGCTCAAGGGCACGCCCGTGACGCTGCTTGAGGTGGAGCAGGTCCTGTTTACCGAGTGGACGCAGGGGTAGATCTGGATGTCGACTGACCGGCGTGGGTCAACTGACCAACAGCTTCGCAGGTGGGGACGCGGCCGGGCTGACTTGTTCGGCCGCAGGCCGCCTTGTCTTCAGTCCGCGGTTGACAAAATCGAACGTGTGTCCACCTGCCAACTCTGCGCGGAGCGCTCCGCATGATCGACAAGTTGATCGAGTCGACGTCGTGGCGCGCAGTCAGGGTAGTGCCGCGCGAGTTGTTCACGGACCCGTCCTATTGCCGCAAGCAGTGCTGATCGCTCGGCAGCTGTCGGTCTCCGCTTGAAAGGCGCGTCCAACGCCCCGTAGTACATCGCGGAGAAGCGTTCCATGTCCAGTTCATGACGGTCGTACTCCACCTGCACCCAATCGTCGAGCTCGCTGCGGACACGATCGAGCTTCTCTCGCACACCGGGGCGGTACTCGGCACTGCCGATCGCCGTACGTAGATCGCGGCCCACTGAATCGTGGGCATCAAGCGGCATGCGTCCGGTGGGTTTGCGCGAGTGACCTGACAACACGAGGGCGTATGGTGTGGTCGTCGCGGTGGAGCGGGCAAGGCGAGCATCCCTCGGTGCCCTCACGCTCTTGCTGCCAGCTGCCTCCACTGGCGACCGGTAGACCGGCCGGCTCGGCGCAGAGGTCCCGGACCATGTCTCATCTACTGGGCACACCCGCAGTCGGTCGGTGCTCACCAGGACCCGCTGAGCAAGTTGCGTGTCGCGCGTCAGCAGGTGCAGGCTAGACCCTGCCCCTGGCGCATACATGCCGGGCCATTTCGAAGCACTAAGCGTCAAGCCATGTCGTTCCGCCCAAGCCAGGCGCTCGGCGTCCCGGCTGGAGATGGCGGGGCGATAAGGTTCATCGGTGATCACCAGCTCGCCTGAGGCTGGGTCGCGCCATGTGCTCGCATGGTCGGAACCCGGAAGTGGGTCCGACTGCCAACGCTCGATCGGAGACACCAATGACCGCGAGTACGGTTGCAGACCGGTTGCGTCGATGAAGTGCAGCGCGCGGGCTGCGCCGCAAACGGCCTTGCGAGCTGTACGCTGATCTCCGAAGACCTGTTTGCCCTCGACGTGGTCGCTCTCCTTGCGGCGGAAGGACAGCAGGTGTCGATTGTTGGCGAACTGCCTGCGATCGATGCGTTCGTCGAGGCGGTGGTCAACCACGATCACCAACGTCTCACGGCCTGTCTCCCCGGTGGGCAGATCGTGCCAGTACGCTGTGATGTGGATGTCGTGCCGTGGACGCTCGGGTACGAGCGAATCGGCAAGCGAACGGCGCGCGTGCGCGTAGTTCGAATAGCCGGCCGAGCGGGAAGCCCGCTCAAGGGCCTCGGCACGTTGAATGGCTTCGTCTCGCTGGATGCGAACGGCAAGACGTTTGATGCCCTCGATGGAGGAGGGACGAAGGGCGAACTCGAGTGACATGCTGGATGCTCCTCGGCCATTGGTACCAGCGTCGCCCGTCAACCGCTGCCCCGGCCGAAAAGTTGACCAGAGTCGAATGAGTTCACTTGGCAGCGCCGATGACGGCTTCGCACTGACGGGCGGCAGGCTCCTGCCGAGAGCCTCGCAGCAACTTTACACCGCTCCGCGGCGAGGTGCTACATGTCGGCCACTTCCGCATGGCGGTGGCGCTGGAACCAATTCGGTCTCGTGGTGCGCCTCAAGCCGCCATGCGGTGCTCGTAGTAGGGCCGCTCCCTGTCGTCGAGGATCTCAAAGAGGCGCTTTGCGTCCGTCGCCCCCGGACTCAGCCACTCGTCGATGTAGGCTGGCCTGATCGGGACAATGCAGCGATCGTGGCCTGCTGCAGCGACTTCGGGCGGCGGCTCGTCGGTGATGGCCGTGAACGACAGCAGGTCCGGCTCACCCGATCCGGTCCACTTGGACCAGAGGCATGCGATCAGCATGTCCTGCGTTGGCCGCGGCCTGAACTCGAGCACCAGGTTCTCCACTTCCTCGCTCGCCCCCAGCTCGCGTCCCTCGGCCTTGTGCCGGTTCACGTTCTCGTAGAACGCGTTGACCACGATGAGCCCGTGCGTGTGGCCGAACTGGTTCTTCCAGAACCCCTGCAGGTTGTCCCGGCGAGCGTTGTAGGTTCCCGGGTACTTGACGTCGTAGAAGGCCGGCTTGCCCGCTGGTCTGCAGCCATAGCGCATCGGCTTGATCACGCGCTTGCCGTCTTCCCACACCATCACCGGCACATACCAGCCCGGAAAGATCCGGCTGTCCCGATCGCGCAGTTCCGTGCGCTTCAGGTCGGCGTGCCGGCCCATCAACTGCTTGACCTTGTCGGTGGCGATGCGCTGATCGTCCGGCGCCTTCTTCGTCGGCTTGGTCTGCAGGATTCGCTCGGCGTCGGCCAGGCGCTTGCGCTGCTTGAAGAGTTCTTCCTCGAACTTCGTGGCCTGCTTGTCGTTGAAGTCGTCGATCAGCGCCTTGATGGCGCGTTCATCGTCGCTCTGGGGGTCCCCGAAGCTCGCCTCGACGGCCTTCGGGATCTTGATCTTCGGGTCGAGCCCCCGGCGATAGAAGATCTCGTAGAAGTCGCGAATGCTCATCGTGGCGCCGAACATCACCACGTACTTCTTGTAGTCCGCCTGGACCTGGGCGCTGTAGCACACGGACTCTCTCCTTCGAGGCTGCCCGGACCAGTGTACGGAAGGGCACTTCGTCACGCGGCGACCAGGCTGGCCAGCCCCGAATTCATCGACCCCTTGGCAATTCCGCCGGACTGGTGCAATACTGGATGCCCATACAGTACCAGGCTTTTCGATGTCCGCTGTCCTGTCGTGGGCCGGCGACGACGATGGGTTGCCGACCCAGGCCCTTGTTCATCCATCGAGATCGCGTGCGCGGCGCTCCCAGCCGGGAGAGCTGCCGCCTGAGATCGAGCAGGCCATCTGGCGCGGCTGCGACCTGGGTGCGCAGGCCGGCGAGGTCGTCTCCAGCGGCTTCGCGGCGCTCGACGCCGAACTGCCGGGTGGCGGTTGGCCGTGCCAGTCCATCGCCGAGGTGCTCAGCCCGCAGCCGTCCGTTCTCGAGTGGCGCGTGATCGGTCCGGCGCTGCGCGCCATCGTCGCGGCCGGGCGCAAAGTGGTCGTCGTCGGGCCACCCAAGACACCGCACCTGCCTGGACTGCGGCACAGTGGCATCGACGAAAAGCACCTCGTGTGGGTCCGTGCGGATACGCCTGCCGAGCGCCTGTGGTGCACCGAGCAGTTGGTGAAGTCCGGCGCCTGTGGCGCGCTCGTCGCCTGGCTTCCGCAGGCGCGCCCCGAGCAGATCCGGCGCCTGCAGGTGTGCGCGCAGGCCTGCGAGGGTCCGGTGTTCCTGTTCCGGCCGGCCGCGGCCCAGCACGAAGCCTCGGCCGCGAGCTTGCGGGTGATGGCCACCTTCGCGCTGGACTGGGAGATCCAGGTCCACGTGCTCAAGCGCCGTGGGCCCACCCATGAGGGCCTGGTCCGATTGCGATCGGTCCCCGGGGGGCTTGAAGCGGTGTTGACGCCGCGCCTGCAGATGCCCAGCCGACTCATCGCGACGCGCGAGGGCGCTCCACGCGACGGGACTCACTACGCGCCGGCGCGTCCGACTCTTTCGGAGGGCGCGGCGCGCCCTGAGGTTCACGAGGCAGCAGTCCATGCTCTGGGCGGCGCTACTCCTTCCGCCCGGGCCCGACGGCGCGCCACCGTCCGATGAGGCACTTCGCGGAGTCGCAACGTGGGCCTTGCAGTTCACACCCCGGGTTGCCACCTCCGAAGAAGCCGTCCTCCTCGAGCTGGAGGCCAGCGCACGCCTGTTCGGGGGCAAGCGCGCGTTGCGCGACCGCATCCTCCAGGAGGGGGCCGACCAAGGGGTGAGTGCGCTCGCCTGGGCGACCAACAGCCTGGCCGCCCACCTGCTGGCGCGCGCCGGCATCGAGAACGGCTTCAAGCGTCCGCTTGAGGAACTGCTCGACGCCCTCCCGATGAGGGCCCTCACGGCGGTGGCCCCCCACGAGGGGATCCTTTCCCGGCTGGGGTGCCGCACCTTGGGGGATGTGCGCCGGCTCCCCCGCGGGGGTGTGAGCCGGCGCTTCGACAAGCTGCTGCTGGGCGCCCTGGACCGCGCCTACGGCCTGCAGCCCGAGGCCCATGTGTGGGTCGACCTGCCAGAGACCTTCGACGCGCGCCTGGAGCTCATGTCACGCGTTGAGATGGCGCCAGCGTTGCTCTTCGGCGCCCGCCGGCTGCTGTTGCAGATGTGCGGCTGGCTGGCGGCGCGCCACAGCGGGACCACCGCCTTCACCCTGAAGTGGGCCCACGATGTGATGCGCTCGAAAGAGGCAGGGCAGGGGGGTGAGATCACGATCCGCACCGCCGAGCCCAGCCGCAACCTCGAACACCTCTGCCGGCTGCTCGCCGAGCACCTGGCCAAGACCGAGCTGAAGGCGCCGGTCGGCGAACTCTGGCTGCACGCGACCGAAGTCGTTTCGCTGGACGAGAAGAGCGCGTCGTTGCTGCCCGACGAGGCGCAGCAGGGCGAGTCCCTGCAGCTGGTGCTCGAACGCATCGCGGCCCGGCTGGGTCCTGACCGGGTGCTCCGCCCGGTCCTCACCGAGGACCACCGCCTCGAGTGGATGCAGATGTGGCAGCCGGTGCCGATGCCGCGCCCCCGCAAGGCCGCAGAGCCGATAAACATGCCCCAGCCGACCTGGGTGCTGCCGACGCCGCTCAAGCTCGCAACGCGCGGCCACCGCCCGCTGTACCAGGGCGTGCTGCATCTGCTGACCGGACCGCACCGCGTCGAAGGCGGCTGGTGGCATCGGCTGGGCGAGGGTTGCGATGCGACGACCGGGCATGTCCAGCGGGACTACTGGGTGGCGCTGAGCGAGCATGCCGGCGTGCTGTGGATCTACCAGGAGCGGCTGGCGAGCGAAGAGACTGCCTGGTACCTGCACGGGGTGTTTGCATGACGGCCGGCGATGGGCGCCAGGGGCAGGGGGCGGGCACGCCCGTGCCGAGGTCCGCTTCCTCGGTGCCGGCCGCCGGGCTGCCCGACTACGCCGAACTGCGCTGCGTCAGCACCTTCAGCTTCCTGGTGGGGGCGAGCCAGCCCGAGGAGCTCGTCGAGCGTGCGCACAAGCAAGGCTACCGCGCGCTCGCGCTCACCGACGAGTGCTCGGTCGCCGGCGTGGTGCGCGCCCACGTGGCGGCCAAGAAGATCGGCCTGAAGCTGCTCATCGGCAGCCAGTTCAGCGTGGCCGTGCCGGAGCCGTCCGGCAGTGACGCGCCGGGGCCCTTCAGCCTGGGCGTGCTTGCCTGCAACCTGAACGGCTACGGCAACCTCTGCGAGTTCATTACCAAGCTCCGACGCGCTTCCGAGAAGGGGACCTACCACCTGGACCTTGGCGCCATCGCCTCGGACGAACTGGCCGACTGCGTCGTCGTGGCCTCGCCGGTGCGCGGATCGACCGACGCGCAGCTGGTGGGCCTCGCCCGCTGGTTGCTCACCCACTTCACCGGTCGCTGCTGGCTGGGCGTGGAACTGTTGCGGCAGCTCGACGACGAGATGTGGCTGCACAAGCTGCGTGAGGCGAGTGACCTGTCGGCGATCCCGCTGGTGGCCGTCGGCGACGTCTACATGCACGTGCGATCGCGCAAGGCACTGCACGACGTGATGACCGCGATCCGCACCGGCCGGCCGCTGACCGAGTGCGGCCGCGAGCTGCAGGTCAACGCCGAGCGGCACCTGCGCACCCGGCTTCGCCTGGCGCAGACCTTCCCCGCAGACCTGCTGGCCGAGACGATCCAGGTGGCCGAGCGCTGCAGCTTCTCGCTCGACGAGCTGAAGTACCAGTACCCCGATGAAGTCGTCCCGGCCGGCGAGACACCTTCGACATACCTGCGCCGCATCACCTACGAAGGGGCAGGGCGGCGCTGGCCCGAAGGCGTGCCGGCCAAGGTCGAGGCGCAGATCGAGCACGAGCTGCAGCTCATCGGCGACCTGCACTACGAGCACTACTTCCTGACCGTCTACGACATCGTCGCCTTTGCGCGCTCGCGGCAGATCCTCTGCCAGGGGCGCGGCTCGGCGGCCAACTCGGTGGTCTGCTACTGCCTGGGTGTCACCGAGGTGGATCCAGCACGTATGTCGGTGCTCTTCGAGCGCTTCATTTCCGAGGAGCGCAACGAGCCGCCGGACATCGACGTCGACTTCGAGCACGAGCGGCGCGAGGAGGTCATCCAGTACCTCTACGGCAAGTACGGCCGCGCCCGCGCGGCGCTCACCGCGGTAGCCATCACCTACCGGCCGAAGTCGGCGATCCGCGACGTGGGCAAGGCCCTGGGCCTGCCCGAGGAGACCATCGAGGCACTGGCCAAGAACCATACCTGGTGGGACGGCGCCGGCATCAAGACCGAGCGGATCGAGGAACTCGGCCTCTCGCTCGACGACCTGGCCATCCGGCAGCTTGTGGACTTGACCGGCCAGATCATGGGCCAGCCGCGGCACCTGTCGCAGCACCCGGGCGGCTTCGTGCTGACCAAGGGGCCGTTGTCGCGCCTGGTGCCGATCGAGAACGCGTCGATGCCCGACCGCACCGTGATCCAGTGGGACAAGGACGACATCGACGCGCTGGGCCTGCTCAAGGTCGACGTGCTGGCCCTGGGGATGCTCACCGCGATCCGCAAGAGCCTGGCCTTCATCAGCATGCGCAAGGGCTACGCCTTCGCGATGCAGGACATCCCGGCCGAGGACCAGACCACCTACGACATGATCTGCCAGGCCGACACGGTGGGCGTGTTCCAGATCGAAAGCCGCGCCCAGATGAGCATGCTGCCGCGGCTGCGGCCGCGCTGCTTCTACGACCTGGTGATCGAGGTTGCGATCGTGCGGCCCGGGCCGATCCAGGGAGGAATGGTCCACCCGTACCTGAACCGCCGACAGGGCAAGGAGCCCGTGACCTTCCCGAGCAAGGCGCTCGAGGAGGCGCTCGGTCGAACCTTGGGCGTGCCGGTGTTCCAGGAACAGGTGATGCAGATCTCGATGTTGGCCGCTGGCTTCACGCCGGGCGAGGCGGATCAACTGCGCCGCGCGATGGCCGCGTGGAAGCGCAAGGGCGGGCTGGCACAGTACTACGACAAGATCGTCAACGGCATGACCTCTCGCGGCTACCAGCGCGAGTTCGCCGAGGCGATCTTCGAGCAGATCAAGGGCTTCTCGGAGTACGGCTTCCCGGAAAGCCACGCGGCCAGCTTCGCGCTGCTGGTCTACGCGAGCTGCTGGATCAAGTGCCACCATCCGGCCGAGTTCCTGGCCGCGATGCTCAACAGCCAGCCCTTGGGCTTCTACTCGGCGAGCCAGCTGGTGCAGGACGCCAAACGCCACGGTGTCGAGGTTCGTCGCGTGGACGTGATGAGCAGCGAGTGGGACTGCACGCTGGAAGGCCTGCCGCACCCGCCGGCGGTGCGGCTCGGACTGCGCATGGTGGCGGGACTGATGGCCGAGTCGGCGCTTCGCATTCTCAAGGCCAGACGCGAGCGGCCGTTCGACGGTGCCGAGGACTTGGCCAAGCGGGCCGAGGTCGAGCAGCACGAGATGACGCTATTGGCCGCTGCCGATGCGCTGATGAGCCTGGCCGGCCACCGGCGACAGCAGGTCTGGGAGGCCGCGGGGCAGCGCTCGGCACCGCAGTTGCTGAAGCAGGCGCCGGTCAACGAGGAAGAGCTCGAACTGCCGCCGGCGCCGGAGGGAGAAGAGGTCGTCTGGGACTACGCAGCGACAGGCCTCACGCTGCGCCGGCATCCGCTGGCCATCCTGCGACCGGTGCTGGCGAAGCAGGGGTGGTACACGGCGGCCGAGCTCCACGACTTGCCCGACGGACGGCTGGCGCGGGCCTGCGGCATCGTGACGGTGCGGCAGCAGCCTGAGACCGCCAAGGGCGTGATGTTCGTGTCGCTGGAGGACGAGACCGGCAGCGTGCAGGTGATCGTGTGGCCCAAGCTCAAGGCGCAGCTGCGCGGGCCGCTGCTGCGTTCAAAGCTGATGGCGGTGAAGGGCACCTGGCAGCGCGATGGCGATGTGCGCAACCTGATTGCCGGGCATGTCGAGGATCTGACGGCCTTGCTGGGTGGGCTGGCGACGAGTAGTAGAGATTTTCATTGACAGCGATCTGGTACTGACACTGAAAGCACGAAAGCGGGAGATAGAGATAGCCGAAGTTCGAAAACTGGGCCTCAGTCGAATGAGAGCTAGTCACTCTGCTCCGTGCCCATCCCGCTCAGGCTCAATAACTGGCACGCAAGGCGCTCAACGACCGACGCTCAGGAGTCCGCGCTCGCCAAGTCCGGTTTGTGACCGAGCCGCCCTCCGATGCTCCCACCGTCCAGTCGCCCGGCAGCGGCGGCTGGTGCGCGCAATGATGCCGATCCGCGTGTCAGTCCGGCGCGGGTGCAGTGGTCGAGGATCGTCCTGCTTGGCGGTGTCGTAACACGCGGTCTACTTGCCGCATCGTTCGCCTCAACTGCGCCCGGATCTGCCGTCCGGCACGCCGGCGGCATGCGCCTGCTGATCCGCGTGGTAACTTGACCGCACCAGCGCACCAACGGCGGCATGGCTGAAACCGATCGCCGTTGCCTCGCGCTCGAACATGCGGAAGGTGTCCGGGTGCACGTAGCGCCGCACCGGCAGGTGGTGACCGCTCGGCGCAAGGTACTGGCCGATCGTCAGCATGTCGATGTCGTGCGCGCGCATGTCGCGCATCACGGCCAGGATCTCTTCGTCGGTTTCGCCGAGGCCGACCATCAGCCCGCTTTTCGTCGGTACGCCGGGGTGCAGGGCCTTGAACTTCTTCAGCAGGTTTAGGCTGAACGCGTAGTCGCTGCCGGGCCTCGCTTCCTTGTACAGGCGCGGCACGGTTTCGAGGTTGTGGTTCATCACGTCCGGCGGCGCAGCCTTCAGGATCTCCAGCGCGCGGTCGTCGCGGCCACGGAAGTCGGGCACCAGCACCTCGATGGTCGTCGCCGGCGAGCGCTCGCGCGTCTGGTGAATGCACTCGACGAAGTGCGCAGCGCCGCCGTCGCGCAGGTCGTCGCGATCGACGCTCGTGATCACCACGTATTTGAGTTTGAGCGCCGCGATCGTCCTGGCCAGGTTCTCCGGCTCGTTGGCATCCAGCGGGTCGGGCCTGCCATGGCCGACATCGCAGAACGGGCAGCGCCGCGTGCACTTGTCGCCCATGATCATGAACGTGGCCGTGCCCTTGCCGAAGCACTCGCCGATGTTCGGGCACGAGGCTTCTTCGCACACCGAGTGCAGCTTGTGCTCGCGCAGGATCTGCTTGATCTCGTAGAAGCGCGAGTTCGGTGTCGCCGCTTTGACGCGGATCCAGTCGGGCTTCTTCAGCACCTCGGCGGGCACCACCTTGATCGGGATGCGCGAGGTCTTGGCCTGCGCCTTCTGCTTCGCGCTCGGGTCGTAGCTGACCGACGAGTCCATGGCAGCGCCCGACGCCGAACCGCCGACCGGCTCAGGCACCGGCGTCACCGTCGCTGCGCTTGCGGGCGCGGGCCGGATTCGGGGCTGGTGCGGCGGCGCCGTTGCCAGCCTTTCGGCCCCCCTTGCTGGCGGCTTCGCGCAGGCTCGCCTGCACGAAGCTCAAGTGAATGTTCGCCGCCGCGCGCGCCGCCGCGGGATCGCGCGCGGTGATCGCCTTGGCAATCTGGGCATGCTGTTCGTCGAGCAGTGTGACGTTCTCGGCCTGGTGGCACAGCGCCTCGCGGGAGCGCAGCATGTTGATGCGCATGAGGTTGAAGATGCCCCGCATCACGTGCACCAGGGCGACGTTGTGCGAGGCTTCGGCGACCGCCATGTGGAAATCGACATCGCGATCGGTGTCTTCGAGCGGGTCGACCGGTCCGCGCCGGCGCTTCATGCCGCCGACGATCTCGCGCAGCCGCTTGTCGTCGGCCTCGGTGGCGCGCAAGGCGGCGAACTCGGCCGCCACGCACTCCAGCCCGTGGCGCAGTTCGAGGATGTCGTCAACGGTCTCGGGGTGACGCTGCAGCAGGTGCACCAACGGATCGGTGATCGTCGGCGCGGTCACGTCGGTGACGCTGAAGCCACCGCCCCGTCGGGCCTGCAGCAGGCCGCGGCTCTCGAGGATCAGCAGCGCCTCGCGCAGCGATGGGCGCGACACGTCGAGCTGCTGCGCAAGGTCGCGTTCGGCGGGCATCCTGTCGCCAGGCTTGAGCTTGCCGGTGGCGATGAGGTCCTCGATCTGGTCGGTGATCGTGTCCGAAAGGCGCGGGCGCCGTACATGCGCGACGGCGCGGAAAGACGGCTGGCTTGCCACGGTGAGGCTCCTGCGTGAACTGCGCCTGCCATGCGGGGGAACCCGCATGGAGCTGCTGGCGAGGTCTCGATATTATCCGGTCCGTTTGGTAAGACCAAATAGACCAGATTGCCAGTCAGGCCGGCCTGATCACCGCCTAAGGTGCCACAGCCGATCTGCCCGTTTTCGATGAAACCAAAAACCGCGGCAGTTGATCCGCACGCCTCGCAGTGACCTGCCGAGAGCGTTCAGACCGAACGGCGCCGGCGCCAGGAGACTCCATGAACATGAACGACGATGCCGATCCCGCGGAGACCGGCGAATGGCTCGACGCACTCAAGGCAGTGGAACTGCACCGAGGGCAGGAGCGCGCGAACTTGCTGGTCAATCGCCTGGTCGATCAGGCGCGTCGGGACGGCCTGTATATCCCGCGGTCGCTGACCACGGCGTACAAGAACACGATTCCTCCGGAGCAGGAAGCCAGGTCGCCCGGTGACCGCGCCATCGAGCACCGTTTGCGCTCGATCATTCGCTGGAACGCGCTCGCGATCATCCTGCGTGCGAACAAGGAAAGCTCGGAGCTCGGCGGCCACATTGCGAGCTTCCAGTCGGCCGCCACGCTGTACGACATCGGCTTCGGCCACTTCTGGCACGCGCCGACCGACACGCATGGCGGCGACCTGCTCTTCATCCAGGGTCACAGCTCACCGGGTATCTACGCCCGCGCCTTCCTCGAAGGACGGCTGACCGAAGACCAGTTGCTCAGCTACCGGCAGGAGACCGCCGGCAAGGGCCTCTCGAGCTATCCGCACCCGTGGCTGATGCCCGACTTTTGGCAGTTCCCCACCGTCTCGATGGGCCTGGGTCCTTTGATGGCGATCTACCAGGCGCGCTTCCTGAAGTACCTGCAGGGCCGCGGCCTGGCCGAGACCACGCAGCGCAAGGTCTGGGCCTTCATGGGCGACGGCGAAATGGACGAGCCCGAGTCGCTGGGTGCGATCTCGCTGGCCGGCCGCGAGCACCTGGACAACCTGGTCTTTGTCATCAACTGCAACCTGCAGCGCCTGGACGGTCCGGTGCGCGGCAACGGCAAGATCGTTCAGGAACTCGAAAGCGTGTTCCGCGGCGCCGGCTGGAACGTCATCAAGGTGCTCTGGGGCGGTGGCTGGGATGCCCTCTTCGCAAAGGACAAGAGCGGCAAGCTGCTGCAGCTGATGGAGGAATGCGTCGACGGCGAGTACCAGGACTTCAAGAGCAAGAGCGGCGCTTACGTGCGCGAGCACTTCTTCGGCCGCTACGAGGAAACCAAGGCACTCGTCGCCGACCTGAGCGACGACGACATCTGGAAGCTCACCCGCGGCGGCCACGACCCGCAGAAGGTTTTTGCCGCCTACACCGCGGCAGTGAAGCACACCGGTCAGCCGACGCTGATCCTGCCCAAGACAGTGAAGGGCTACGGCATGGGCGAATCGGGCGAAGGCCAGATGATCTCGCACCAGGCCAAGAAGATGACGGCCGACGCGCTGCGCGGCTTCCGCGACCGATTCCAGATCCCGGTGTCGGACGATGACCTGGCGAAGGTGCCCTTCATCAAGTTGCCCGAGGACGGCCCGGAGATGAAGTACCTGCGCGAGCGGCGCGCCGCGCTAGGTGGCTACCTGCCGCAGCGGCGCCGCACCTCGGCGTCGCTCGCGATCCCGCCGCTGTCGAGCTTCCAGCGCCTGCTCGACAACTCCGGCGAGCGCGAGATCAGCACCACGATGGCCTTCGTGCAGATGCTGGGCACGCTGGTGCGCGACAAGAACATCGGCAAGCACGTCGTGCCGATCGTGCCGGACGAGTCGCGCACCTTCGGCATGGAAGGCATGTTCCGCCAGCTCGGCATCTACTCGTCGGTCGGCCAGCTCTACAAGCCCCAGGACGCCGACCAGCTGATGTACTACCGCGAGTCCAAGGACGGGCAGGTGCTGCAGGAGGGCATCAACGAGGGCGGCGCGATGTCGAGCTGGATCGTCGCCGCCACCTCGTACAGCACGAACAACGTGCCGATGATCCCGTTCTACATCTACTACTCGATGTTCGGCCTGCAGCGCGTCGGCGACCTGGCCTGGCTGGCCGGTGACATGCGCGCGCGCGGCTTCCTGCTCGGCGGGACCGCCGGGCGCACCACGCTCAACGGCGAGGGCCTGCAGCACGAGGACGGCCACAGCCACATCCTCGCCGGCACCATCCCAAACTGCGTCAGCTACGACCCGACCTTCGCCTACGAGGTCGTCACCATCATCCGCGACGGCATGCGCCGCATGTACGAGCAGCAGGAGGACGTGTACTACTACGTCACCCTGATGAACGAGAACTACCCGCATCCCGGTCTGGCCGATGCCGGCGAAGGCGCCGAGCAGGGCATCCTGAAGGGCCTGTACAAACTCAAGGCCGGCGGCAAGGCGAAGAAGGGCCTGCGGGTCCAGCTGATGGGCAGCGGCACGATCCTGCGCGAAGTGATTGCGGCGGCCGAGCTGCTGAAGGACGACTGGGGCGTCAGCGCCGACCTCTGGAGCGCCACCAGCTACAACGAGCTGCGCCGTGACGGCATGGCCGCTGAACGCTGGAACCTGCTGCATCCCACCGAGCCGCGGCGCAAGAGCTGGGTCGAGACCTGCCTGGAAGGCAACGAAGGGCCGGTCATCGCGTCGACCGACTACATGCGCAACTACGCCGACCAGGTGCGCGAATACGTGCAGGCCGCCGGCCGCCGCTACGTGGTGCTGGGCACCGACGGCTTCGGCCGCAGCGACTACCGCGTCAAGCTGCGCCGCTTCTTCGAGGTCGACCGCTTCTACGTGACCGTCGCCGCGCTCAAGGCGCTGGCCGATGAAGGCACGTTGAAGCCCGCGGTGGTGGCCGAAGCCATCGCCAAGTACGGCCTGGACACCGAGCGCGCCGCGCCGTGGACCGTCTGAAAAGGGGCGCAGCAACATGAGCATCGACATTCGTGTACCCGACATCGGCGACTTCAAGGACGTGCCGGTGATCGAGGTCTTCGTCAAGGTAGGCGACACGGTCAAGGCCGAGGATCCGCTGATCTCGCTCGAGTCCGACAAGGCGACGATGGACGTGCCGGCGCCGCAGGGCGGCGTCGTCAAGGCCATCTCGGTCAAGGTCGGCGACAAGGTCAGCGAAGGCAGCGTGATCATGCAGTTCGACGCCGCCGGCGCGGCGCCGGCCGAGGCCGCCAAGCCCAGCATCAGTGCGCCGCCTTCGCCCGTCAACGCACCGGCCGGCAAGGCCGAAGTGCGCGTGCCCGACATCGGCGACTTCAAGGACGTGCCGGTCATCGAGATCTACGTCAAGGTCGGCGACACGGTGAAGGCCGAAGATCCGCTGGTCTCGCTCGAGTCCGACAAGGCGACGATGGACGTTCCCGCCCCGCTCGGCGGCGTGGTGCAGGAGATCCGCGTCAAGATTGGCGACAAGGTCAGCGAAGGCAGTGTCATCCTGGCGCTATCCACCGGCAGCGCGCCGGCCTCGGCGCCGGCGGCTGCTGCGCCCTCAGTCGCGGCAACCGCACCGGCCGCCGCGGCCACTGCGGCATCCCCGGGCGGCGGCATCGACGAAGCCGCCTTCGCGCTCGCCTACGCCGGCCCGGCAGTGCGCAAGCTGGCGCGCGAGATGGGCGTCGACCTCGGCCGCGTCAAGGGCAGTGGCAACCACGGCCGCATCCTGCGCGAGGACGTGCAGGCCTTCGCCCAGAGCGGTGGCGCGGCGGCGGCGCCTGCCCCCAAGGTCGCGTCAGCGCCCGCGGGCGGTGGCGTGGGCGGCATCGACCTGCTGCCCTGGCCGAAGGTCGACTTCGCGAAGTTCGGCCCCATCGAGCGCAAGGAGCAGTCGCGCATCAAGAAGATCTCGGCGGCAAACCTGCACCGCAACTGGGTCGTCATCCCGCATGTGACGACGCACGACGAGGCCGACATCACCGAGCTCGAGCAGTTCCGCGTGCAGATGAACAAGGAGCTCGAGAAGTCGGGCGTCAAGGTCAGCATGCTGCCCTTCATGATGAAGGCGGCGGTCGCGACGCTGAAGAAGTTTCCCGAGTTCAACGCCTCGCTGGACGGCGACGCGCTGGTGCTGAAGAACTACTGGCACATCGGTTTTGCCGCCGACACACCGAACGGCCTGATGGTGCCGGTGATCCGCGACGTGGACAAGAAGACGATCCCAGAGATCACCAAGGAGATGGGTGAGCTCGCCAAGCTGGCACGCGACGGCAAGTTGAAACCCGACCAGATGTCGGGCGGCACCTTCACGATCAGCTCGCTCGGCGGCATCGGCGGCATCTACTTCACGCCGATCATCAACGCGCCCGAGGTCGCGATCATGGGCGTGTGCAAGAGCTACTGGAAGCAGCATTCGAGCGACGGAAAGACCTCGGCCTGGCGGCTGACGCTGCCGCTGTCGCTGTCCTGGGACCACCGGGTCATCGATGGTGCCGCCGCCGCGCGCTTCAACGTGCACTTCGCCAACCTGCTCGCCGACATGCGGCGCATCATGTTCTGAAAGGCCGGCAGTCATGGCACAAGTAGAAGTCAAAGTCCCCGACATCGGCGACTTCAAGGATGTCGCGGTCATCGAGGTGATGGTCAAGGTCGGCGAGACGATCGCCGTCGACACCGGTCTGGTGATGGTCGAGTCGGACAAGGCGTCGATGGAGATCCCGTCCACGCATGCCGGCGTGGTCAAGGACATCTTGGTCAAGGTCAACGACAAGGTCAGCGAAGGCTCGGTGATCCTGCTGGTCGAGGCGGCGGCGGGAGCGGCGGCTGTCGCACCGGCCGCCGCGCCGGCTGCGCCCGCCAAGGCCGCGGCCCCCGCCGCGCCGGCGGCCGTGCCGATCCCCGGCGCCGCCACCTACGGCGGCAAGGCGGATGTCGAGTGCGAAGTGTTGGTTCTCGGTGCCGGCCCCGGTGGCTACTCCGCGGCCTTCCGCAGCGCCGACCTCGGCATGAAGACCGTGCTCGTCGAACGCTATGCGACCCTCGGCGGCGTGTGCCTGAACGTGGGCTGCATTCCGAGCAAGGCCCTGTTGCACACGGCCAGCGTGATGGACGAAGTCAAGCACCTGCCGGACCACGGCATCAAGTACGGCGCGCCCGAGATCGACCTCGACAAGCTGCGCGGCTTCAAGGACGGCGTCATCAAGAAGCTTACCGGCGGGCTGGCGGGCATGGCCAAGGCGCGCAAGGTCGAGGTGCTCACGGGCGTTGGCAGCTTCCTAGATCCGCACCACCTCGAAGTGGTCGCTGCCGACGGCAGCAAGAAGGTGGTCAAGTTCGCCAAGGCGATCATCGCCGCCGGCAGCCAGGCGGTGAAGCTGCCCTTCATGCCCGAGGACGAGCGCGTCGTCGACTCCACGGGCGCGCTGCTGCTCAAGAGCATCCCCAAGCGCATGCTGGTCGTCGGCGGCGGAATCATCGGGTTGGAGATGGCCACCGTCTACTCGACCCTGGGCACGCGCATCGACGTGGTCGAGATGCTCGACGGACTGATGCAGGGCGCCGACCGCGATCTCGTCAAGGTCTGGGACAAGATGAACGCGCCGCGCTTCGACAACGTGATGCTCAAGACCAGGACGGTGGGCGCCACGGCCACGCCGGCCGGCATCGAGGTGACCTTCGAAGGCGAGAAGGCACCGAAGGGTCCGCAGGTCTATGACCTCGTGCTCGTTGCGGTCGGCCGCAGCCCGAACGGCAAGAAGATCGGCGCCGACAAGGCCGGCGTGGCCGTCACCGACCGCGGCTTCATCAACGTCGACAAGCAGATGCGCACCAACGTGCCGCACATCTTCGCCATCGGCGACATCGTCGGCCAGCCGATGCTGGCGCACAAGGCGGTGCACGAGGCCCATGTCGCGGCCGAGGTCGCGCAGGGCCAGGCGAGCTTCTTCGACGCACGCCAGATTCCGAGCGTCGCCTACACCGACCCCGAGGTCGCGTGGGCCGGCAAGACCGAGGAGCAATGCAAGGCCGAAGGCATCAAGTACGGCAAGGCGGTGTTCCCCTGGGCCGCGTCGGGCCGCGCCATCGCCAACGGCCGCGACGAGGGCTTCACCAAGCTGATCTTCGACGAGGCCACGCACCGCGTCATCGGCGGCGGCATCGTCGGCACCCATGCCGGCGACCTGATCAGCGAGGTGTGTCTCGCCGTGGAGATGGGCTGCGAGCCCACCGACATCGGCAAGACGATCCACCCGCACCCGACGCTGGGTGAATCGATCGGCATGACCGCCGAGGTCTTCGAGGGGCATTGCACCGATTTGCCGCCGCAGAAGAAGAAGTGAACACCATCACCCACGCGGCCCCGACCCTTGGCACTGCAATTGGCGTTCGAGGACACCGGCACCGGACCCCCGGTGGTGGTGCTGCACGGGCTGTTCGGCTCGGGCGCCAACTGGCGCTCGGTGGCGCGGGCCCTGGCACCGCATCACCGCGTGCTGTGCGTCGATCTGCGCAACCATGGCCACTCGCCGTGGACCGACTCGATGGACTACCTCGAGATGGCGGACGACGTGCGGGCGCTGATCGCTCGTCAGGGCCTGTCGCGGCCGACCGTCGTGGGTCACAGCATGGGCGGCAAGACCGCGATGGCGCTGGCGCTGACGAGCCCGGCCTCGGTCGGCAACCTGGTGGTGGTCGACATCGCGCCGGTGGCCTACGCCGACCGCTTCACGCCCTACGTGGAAGCGATGCGCAGCATCGATGCGGCGGCGACGGCGAGCCGCACCGAGGCGCAGCGGCGCCTGGCCGAACGGCTGCCCGACCCGGCGACCGCACCCTTCCTGCTGCAGAACCTGGTCAGCCGCAACGACCACTTCGACTGGCGGCTGAACCTCGCGGCGATCGGCATGTCGGTGCCGGTGCTGAGTGGGTTTCCGACCACGCTGCTCGGTCGCCGCTTCACCGGCCCGACTTCGCTGATCCACGGCGGTGCCTCCGACTATGTGGCCGCGGTGGACCTCGCGTCCTTCAAGGACCTGTTCCCGGAGTTCGAGACGCACACGATCGAGGACGCGGGGCACTGGGTGCACGCCGAGAAGCCCGAGACGTTCCTGATCGCTCTGCGTCAGGCCCTGGATCGAGCCACGCCATGAGCGGCACCCGCAACAACCCCGCGGGCCGCCACCGCGTCGTCATCGTCGGCGGCGGCGCAGGCGGGCTCGAACTGGCCACGCGGCTGGGCGACACCCTCGGCAAGCGCGGGCGGGCTGAGATCACGCTGATCGACCGCAACCGGACGCATGTCTGGAAGCCCAAGCTGCACGAGATCGCCGCCGGCAGCATGGACATGAGCGCGCATGAGGTCGGCTACCTGGCGCAGGCGCATTGGCACCACTTCCGCTGGCGCGTCGGCGCGATGGTCGGTCTCGACCGCGCGCGGCGCGAGGTGCTGGTGGCCCCCTACGTCGACGACGAGGGTCAGCAGGTGACCGCTCAGCGGGTGTTCGGCTACGACACGCTGGTGGTGTCGATTGGCAGCCTCAGCAACGACTTCGGAACGCCGGGCGTGGCCGAGCACGCGATGAAGCTCGAGACCGCTGCCGACGCGCAGCGCTTCCGCACCCGGGTCATCAATGCCTGCATCCGCGCCCATGCGCAGGCAACGCCGCTGCGCCCTGAGCAATTGAAGGTGGCGATCATCGGCGCGGGTGCCACCGGTGTCGAGTTGGCGGCCGAGCTGCACCGCACGACGCGCGAGATGGTCGCCTTCGGGCTGGACCGTGTCGATGCCGACAAGGACATCCGCGTCAGCGTGATCGAAGCGGCGCCGCGCGTGCTGCCGGCGCTGCCGGAGAGGCTGTCGCAGGCCACCGAATCGCTGCTGACCAAGCTGGGGGTCGAGGTGCACACCCACGCCAAAGTGGCCGAGGTGCTGCCCGGCGGGGTGAGACTCGCCGACGGCCGGCTGCTGCCGGCGGAACTGGTGGTGTGGGCGGCGGGCGTCAAGGCGCCGGACTTTCTGAAGAACATCGCCGGGCTCGAGACCAACCGCACCAACCAGCTGGTGGTGAAGCCGACGCTGCAGACCAGCCGGGACGACGATGTGTTCGCCATCGGCGACTGCGCGGCCTGCGCGTGGCCGCAGGCCGACCACGGCAAGGGCGGCATGGTGCCGCCGCGTGCCCAGGCGGCGCACCAGCAGGCGTCGCACATGGTCAAGCAGATCGGTCTGCGCCTGGCCGGCAAGCCGCTGCGGCCCTACCGCTACCGCGACTTCGGCTCGCTGGTCTCGCTGGGCGAGTTCAGCACGGTGGGCAACATGATGGGCGGGCTCATCGGCGGCAGCCTGATGGTCGAGGGCCTGTTCGCGCGCACGATGTACCTGTCGCTCTACAAGATGCACGAGTTGGCGCTGCATGGCTTCGCCAAGGTCGCCCTCGACACACTGGCGCGCCTGATCGTTCGGCGCACCGAACCGCATGTGAAGCTGCACTGAGGAGGGACCATGACTGCTCCCACCCCCGACCCTTCGAAGTGGCTGACCGACCTGCTGGCAGGCCAGCAGGAGTTGTTTCGCATTCTCGGCGGCGGCACCGACCCGGCAGGTTCCGGCGAGGCTGCGCCCCCGCTGGCCCTGCCATTCATGTCGCCCTGGATGGAAGGCACCAAGGCGCTGCTGGCCTGGCAGCAGCAGGCGAGCAACTGGTGGACCGGCGCGCTGGCCGGATCGGGGGCGGGCGCGCAAGTGCCGGTAGCCGACCGTCGCTTCGCAGGCGAGGCCTGGCGCAACGATCCGCGCTTCGACGGGCTGACGCAAACCTACCTCGGCCTGTCGGACATGGTGCGAAAGAACCTGGACGCCGCGCCGCTGGAAGGACGCAGCAAGGCGCAGTGGGGTTTCGTGCTGCGACAGGTTGTCGATGCGCTGAGCCCGGCCAACTGCCTGACCACCAACCCCGAGGCGCTGCAGACCGCATTGGACAGCGGCGGCGCGAGCCTGGTCGAAGGCATGCGCCTGTTCGTGCAGGACTTCGCCCGCGGCCGCGTGTCGATGACCGACGACACCGCGTTCGAGGTCGGGCGCAACGTCGCCACCACGCCTGGCAGCGTGGTGTTCGAGAACGACCTGATCCAGCTGATCCAGTACACGCCCAGCACGCCCAAGGTGCACGAGCGCCCGCTGCTGATCGTGCCGCCCTGCATCAACAAGTACTACATCCTCGACCTGCAGCCCGACAACTCGCTGGTCGCCCACGCGGTGGCACAGGGCCACACGGTGTTCCTCGTCTCGTGGCGCAACGCCGGGCCGGAACAGGGCAAGCTGGGCTGGGACGACTACCTCGAGCAGGGCGTGGTCGAGGCGATCGACGTCGCGCTGGCGATCAGCGGCGCCGACCGCGCCAACACGCTGGGCTTCTGCATCGGCGGCACGCTGCTGGCGAGCGCGCTGGCAGTGCTGGCCGCGCGCGGCGAAGACAAGGCAGCGAGCCTGACCCTGCTGACGACGATGCTCGACTTCAGCGACACCGGCGAGCTCGGCCTGATGGTCAGCGAGCAGGCAGTCGCCGCACGTGAGGCCACGATCGGTCACGGCGGACTGCTGCAGGGCCGCGAACTGGCGCAGGTGTTCGCCGCGCTGCGCGCCAACGACCTGATCTGGCCTTATGTCGTCAACGGCTACCTGAAGGGCAAGGCACCGCCGGCTTTCGACCTGCTGTTCTGGAACGGCGACGACACCAACCTGCCGGGCCCGATGTACTGCTGGTACCTGCGCAACACCTACCTCGAGAACAAGCTGCGCGAGCCGGGTGGCACGGTGCAGTGCGGCGTGCCGGTGGATCTGGCACAGATCACGGTTCCCGCCTTCGTCTACGCCTCGCGCGAGGACCACATCGTGCCCTGGCAGACCGCCTACGCGAGCACCCGGCTGCTCGGCGGCGACGTGCGCTTCGTGCTCGGCGCCAGCGGCCACATCGCCGGGGTCATCAACCCGCCGGCCAAGAAGAAGCGCAACCACTGGATCGGCAAGCCGGCCGCCGACGCCGAGCGCTGGCTCGAACGCGCCGAGGACGTGCCGGGCAGCTGGTGGCCCGCGTGGATGGACTGGCTGGGCGAACACGCCGGCCGCCTGGTCGCTGCACCCAAGTCCGCGGGTTCACGCAAGCACAAGCCGATCGAACCGGCGCCCGGCCGTTACGTCAAGACCAAGGCGCCGTAGCCGCCCCCCAACCCTACCCTCGAAGGAGCCATCACCATGCAAGATATCGTCATCGTCTCCGCGGCGCGCACCGCGGTCGGCAAGTTCGGCGGCTCGATCGCCAACATTGCGGCCACCGACCTCGGCGCGATCGTCATCCGCGAGGCCATCGCACGCGCCAGGCTCGATCCGGCGCAGGTCGGCGAGGTCATCATGGGCCAGGTGCTGGCCGCGGGCGCCGGTCAGAACCCGGCGCGCCAGGCGTCGATGAAGTCCGGCGTGCCGAAGGAGACCCCGGCGCTGACGATCAACGCGGTCTGCGGCTCGGGCCTGAAGGCCGTGATGCTGGCGGCGCAGGCCGTGGCTTGGGGCGACAGCGAGATCGTCGTCGCCGGCGGCCAGGAGAGCATGAGCCTGTCGCCGCACGTGCTGTTCGGATCGCGGCAGGGCCAGCGCATGGGCGACTGGAAGATGCTCGATTCGATGATCATCGACGGCCTGTGGGACGTCTACAACCAGTACCACATGGGCACCACGGCGGAGAACGTGGCCAAGGCGCACGGCATCTCGCGCGAGATGCAGGACGCGCTGGCGCTGGGCAGCCAGCAGAAGGCATCGGCGGCGCAGGACGCGGGCCGCTTCAAGGACGAGATCGTCGGCGTGACGATCCCGCAGAAGAAGGGCGATCCGCTGGTCTTCGCGGCCGACGAGTTCATCAACAAGAAGACCAATGCCGAAGCGCTGGCCGGACTGCGACCGGCATTCGACAAGGCCGGCAGCGTCACCGCCGGCAATGCCTCGGGGCTGAACGACGGCGCCGCCGCGGTGGTCGTGATGACGGCGAAAAAGGCTGCCGAGCTGGGTCTGACGCCGCTGGCACGTATCGCCAGCTTCGGCACCAGCGGGCTTGATCCGGCGACGATGGGCATGGGCCCGGTGCCGGCCAGCCGCAAGGCGCTGGAGCGCGCCGGCTGGAAAGTCGGCGACGTCGATCTCTTCGAGCTGAACGAGGCCTTCGCCGCGCAGGCCTGCGCGGTCAACAAGGTGCTCGAAGCCGACCCGGCGAAGGTCAACGTCAATGGCGGCGCAATCGCGATCGGCCACCCGATCGGCGCCAGCGGCTGCCGCATCCTGGTCACGCTGCTGCACGAGATGCAGCGCCGTGACGCGAAGAAGGGCCTGGCCGCGCTGTGCATCGGCGGCGGCATGGGCGTGTCGCTCGCGATCGAGCGCTGAGATCCGAATTCATTGAACCCCACAGGAGACATTCCAATGAGCAACACACGCGTGGTCCTGGTCACCGGCGGTATGGGCGGCCTCGGCGAAACCATTTCGACCAAGATGGCCGATGCCGGCTACAAGGTCGCAGTCACTTACTCGCCGGGCAACACCAAGCATGCCGAATGGGTGGCCGGCATGAAAGGCCGCGGCTACGACATCGCCGCGGTCCCCTGCGACGTGGCCGACCTCGACTCCTGCGTGCAGGCCGTGGCCGAGGTCACTGCCAAGGTCGGGCCGGTCGACGTGCTGGTCAACAACGCCGGCATCACGCGCGACATGACGTTCAAGAAGATGGACAAGGTCAACTGGGACGCGGTGATGCGCACCAACCTCGACAGCCTGTTCAACATGAGCAAGCAGGTCGTCGATGCGATGAGCGATCGGGGCTGGGGCCGGGTGATCAACGTCTCGTCGGTCAACGGCAGCAAGGGCGCCTTCGGCCAGACCAACTACTCGGCGGCCAAGGCCGGCGTGCACGGTTTCACCAAGGCGCTGGCGCTCGAAGTGGCGAAGAAGGGCGTGACGGTCAACACCATCTCGCCGGGCTACATCGGCACCAAGATGGTCACGGCCATTCCGAAGGAAGTTCTCGACTCGAAGATCCTGCCGCACATCCCGGTGGGCCGTCTCGGCAAACCCGAGGAAGTGGCGGGTCTGATCATCTACCTCGCCTCCGACGAGGCCGCGTTCGTGACCGGCGCCAACATCGCCATCAACGGCGGCCAGCACATGCAGTGATGCGCGTGCCAACGACAACAACCCAGGAGACAAACAGATGAGCAAGACCGGCTTCGACCAGGACGCCCTGGTGCAACAGTTCGCGCAGGCCTCGGCCAAACAGGGCGACGCGCTGCGCCAGGCAGTTCAGCAGGCCACGCTGAAGGCCTTGCAGGGCCGCGAGCTGACGCTGAAGAGCGTGCGTGACGCGGTGAAGGCGACGACAAAGGCGGCTTCGGCCGGCGCCGCGAAGAGCGGTCTGCCTGCGACCGATGTCGAGGCGCTGCTGAGCAAGGCAGTTGAGGGCATGGATGCCGCCGTGGTGAAGGCGGTCGAGGCCAACCGGCGCGCGCTCGAGCAGTTCGTCGACCAGGGCGTCGAACTGCGCGAGACGAAGATGAAGAAGGCGCTGGCCGACATCGAGAAGATGGAGGACGCGCTGTATGGCAGCGTCGACAAGGCCATCGCCGACGCGGGGAAGACGCTGCAGGGGCCCTGGGCCTCGGCGCTCGAAGGACTGAAGGTCAAGGGCAGTGCCACCGGCTCCAGCGCCACCGCGGCGCTGGAGCAACTCACGGCAAGGTCGCGCGAGGCCGTGCGGCAGGGCCGAGCTCAGGCGCAGAGCACCGTGGACGCCTGGATGGATCACTACACGGCGCTCGCGCGCGGCGTGCTGATCGGCATGTCCGAAGGGCTGGAGGCATCGGACGCAGCGCCAGGGGCCGCCGCCAAGAAGTCGGCCTCCCGGGCGCGCAAGAGCTGATCCTTCAAGGGAGCCGGAACCATGGACGCACTGATCCTGGCGCGCATGCAGTTCGCCGCCATCATCACGTTCCACATCCTGTTTCCGGTCATCAGCATCGCGCTGGCGTGGGTGCTGATGTTCTTCCGCTGGCGTTACCTGCGTGCCACGCAGCCGGTGGACCGGCAGGCCTGGCTCGCCGCGTACCGCTTCTGGACCAAGGTCTTCGCGCTGACCTTCGCGCTCGGCGTGGTCAGCGGCATCCCGATGAGCTTCCAGTTCGGCACCAACTGGCCCGGCTTCATGGAACGGGTCGGCAACGTGGCCGGGCCGCTCTTGGGCTACGAGGTGCTGACGGCGTTCTTCCTAGAGGCCGGCTTCCTGGGGATCATGCTGTTCGGCCACGGCCGCGTAAGCGAACGCGTGCACATGATGGCCACCTTCTTCGTCGCCATCGGCACCTCGCTCAGTGCGTTCTGGATCCTGGCGCTGAACTCGTGGATGCAGACGCCGACGGGCCACGAGATCATCAATGGCGAGTTCCACGTCAGGAGCTGGATCGAGGTCATCTTCAATCCCTCGTTCCCCTACCGCCTGGCACACAAGCTGCTCGCCTCAGGGCTGACCGTGGCGTTCCTGCTGGCCGGGCTCTCGGCCTGGCAAATCCTCAAGGGAGCGGCGCCGCTCTCGGCGCCGAAGGTGCTGCGCGTCGGGCTGACACTGGCGGCACTGCTGATCCCGGTGCAGATTTTCGTCGGCGATCTGCACGGCCTGAACACGCTGGAGCACCAGCCGCAGAAGGTCGCCGCGATGGAGGGGGTGTGGGAGACGCAGCGCGGCGCGCCCTTGCTGCTGTTCGCGATTCCCGATGAGGCGTCGCGCAGCAACCTGGCAGCGATCGGAATCCCCAAGCTCGCGAGCTTCATCCTCAAGCATGACGTCGACGCCGAGATCCGCGGCCTGAACGACTTCCCCGGCGCACATCCGCCGGTGGCCATGGTGTTCTGGTCGTTCCGTGTCATGGTCGGCGTGGGCATGCTGATGCTGGCCGTCAGCTGGGCCGGCTGGTGGTGGTGTCGGCGCTGCGGCTGGCGGCCCGAACGCCTGCCACGCCGTTTGTTGTGGGTGGTGGCCGGGATGACGTTCTCCGGTTGGGTGGCCACCGTGGCCGGCTGGTACGTGACCGAGATCGGCCGCCAGCCGTTTGTCGTCTTCGGCCTGGTTCGCACCGCCGATGTTGCATCGACCGTTCCGGCACCGATGATCGCGTTGACGCTGGCGCTGTACGTCACCGTCTACCTGGCGCTGCTCGTCGCCTATGTGGCGGTACTGAAGTACATGGCCGAAAAGCCGGAGGACGTGATCCAGGCCGACGCGCTGGAACGTGCCCAGGGTCGCGCGGCCGAAGCGCTGGTCGAAGGAGGTCGTTCATGACCTTCGACGAAGCGCTGCCGGTGATCTTCATGGCGCTGATGGGCATTTCGATGCTCGTCTATGTGGTCAGCGACGGCTACGACCTTGGCGTGGGCATGCTGATGCCCCGCGCGACACCGGCCGAAAAGGACGTGATGATCGCGTCGATCGGCCCCTTCTGGGATGCCAACGAGACTTGGCTCGTGCTCGGCGTCGGCATCCTGCTGGTGGCTTTCCCGAAGGCGCATGGCTTGGTGCTGACCGAGCTGTATTTGCCGGTCATGCTGATGCTGATCGGGTTGATCCTGCGCGGTGTGGCGTTCGACTTCCGCGTCAAGGCCAAAGCCGCGCGCAAGCCGATGTGGGACTGGTTGTTCTTCACCGGATCGACGCTCGCTGCGGCGACGCAGGGCTGGATGCTCGGGCGCTACATCAGCGGCTTCGGTGACGGTTGGAACTACCCGCTGTTCGCCGCCGCCATCGCCGTGGCGCTGCCGATGGCCTATGTGTTGCTGGGCGCCACCTGGCTGATCATGAAGACCGACGGTGAACTGCAAGAGCGTGCTGTGCGCTGGGCGCGCATCGCGTGGGCGCCGATGTGCGGCGGGCTCTTGCTGATCTCGATGGCGACGCCCTGGATCAGCGAGACAGTGCGTGAGCGCTGGTTCGTGCTGCCCTCGATCATCGCGCTGTCGGCGATCCCGCTGATGACGGTGATCTTGCTCGTGGCGGTGCGCGCGCTGCTGGGCACGCCCACCGTGCGCGGGCCACTTGCCTGGCTGCCGTTCACGCTGCTGATCGTCGTCTTCGTGCTCGGGTTTCTCGGTCTGGCCTACAGCCTGTACCCCTACGTCGTGATCGATCGGCTGACCATCTGGCAGGCCGCCAGCAGCCCGGCGGCACTCAAGGTGATCCTGATCGGCGTTTGCATATCGCTGCCGGCGATCGCGGCTTACACGGCGTTCTCGTACCGGGTTTTCCGCGGCAAGGCGAGCGACCTGCGCTACGCATAAGCGACCGCAGTCCGCAGAAACACGATTGACAAGCAAATGTTCATTGGATCAGACTCGGTATGTTTGGTCAGACCAAGCTGACCATTGTTGAAAGAGCTGACCCACCATAGGGCTGACGCCCGAGCAAAGAGCAACACAACCCAATCGACGCTTCGATCGACTGAGGAACCTGCAGGAGACCACCATGATTTGGCAGCAGAACTACGACCCCTTCAACAACATCATCTTGTCGTGCCTGGTCGCGTCTATCCCGATCATCATCATGATGGTTCTGCTGGGCTTCTGGCACATGAGGGCGCACTACGCGGCGGGCATCGGGCTGATAGCAGCGCTGCTGATCTCGATCTTCGTGTTCGGCATGCCGGCGAAGATCGCGGGGCTGGCGGCAGGGTACGGGGCGGCATTCGGCCTGCTGCCGATCGGCTGGATCGTGCTCAACATCATCTTCCTGCACCAGCTGACGGAAGAGGACGGTTCGTTCAAGGTGCTGCAAAACA
>Ga0209097_10000252_pt1 | contig 58898 bp, 50 predicted proteins | sample AD_UKC052_MetaG_FD_184419 | JGI IMG/M metagenome (GOLD analysis project Ga0209097, IMG submission 184419) | Active sludge microbial communities of municipal wastewater-treating anaerobic digesters from USA - AD_UKC052_MetaG (SPAdes) (version 2) | ecosystem: Engineered > Bioreactor > Anaerobic >... | reverse complement strand
GCGGCGCGCCTCATCGGTGGCCAGATAGTTTTCCAGCGCGGCATCCTTCAGGTTGCGCACTCGGCCCCAGAAGTCCAACTCCCAAGTGGCCAGCCCCGCGCCCACCTGATACTGGCTGCTGACAATGGATTGCCCGCTCATGTTGAGGTCGCCCGGCACACGTGCCCGGCTGCCATTGGCCGTGGCCGCAATGGTCGGCAACTGGTCAGCCCGCTGGATGCCATAAGCGGCGCGGGCTTCCGCGACGCGCAGTACCGCGTTTTTCAGGTCGCGACTGTTATCCAGTGCCCGTGCAATGAGCGCTCGTAGATGCGGATCAACGAAATAGTCGCGCCAGGCGGTCTCGGCGGCGATGCGGCCTTCGATCGTTTCGTTCGGTTGCATCCGGGTATCGGCGGGATAGGCCGTGGCGACCGGCAGCGATGGTGCTTTATAAGGTGGAGCCAGTGAGCAACCGTCCAGTGCCAACGCACCAGCCAGTGCGCACAGGGAGACCACACTGCGCAGATGTCCATATTTAGGCCCACATCTTTTCATAGTGACACTCTCTCATCAGCGGACAATTGAAAATCCAATCCTCACTTGCGTCCCACGGTCTAGGTTGTAGTCGAGCAGACTTTCACCGTACCCCTTGAATAGCTGGAAGTGCAGGAAGCCGCCGGTGCGGGCGAAAATCGGTTGGCGTAGCGGGTAGGAAAGATCGAGCTGGGCGCTACCATGCCCTGAGGTACCGTTGCGTAACTGCGTCGCCAAAAGCCAGCTGTCCTCGTGGCCATAGCGGAGAATCCAGTCCACGTAACCCCGGTAGCGCTGGATGTCCGGGTTGTCTGATTTTTCCAGATAGCCATAAACCTTGGGTGCGAAGATCAGCGTGTGTCCATCCGAAAATTCAGTGCGCCAGACGGGCTGCGCGAAGAGCGTGTTGATGCTGCGCGAATTTACGCCATCCTTGCCATTTGATTCGTGCTCGAAACCGGCGCGTAGCACCTCGGGCATCAGGCGGCTTTCATCGTGAGTCTCTCCCTGCCAAAAGAGACTGGGCCGGTAGCTGGTATCGCGAAATGGCGACGAATTGGCGCCCAGATCCCAGATTGAAGTCTGCGTATAGCCGAAATGCAGACGGGATAGAAATGGAATCCTCTGCACCGGATAGCTATCAGGGTCGAAAAACCGGTACTTGAAGCTCAATTGGAATCGGGCAGCGGCTCCACCACCATCACCCGCGACAAAGTACATGGGCTCATTGGCCGACAACGCCGGTTCGTCCGTGGCAAATAATTTGCTGCCTGTACCGCTGGATCGCGTGACGGGCCTCGTGTCGCTATACATGGGCGCACGCATCCGCTCGATCGGATCGGCGGCTGTGACGACGAGGGCCAGCCGGTTCGATTCGGCTCCAGCCAGATGTGCCCGAACCAGCCCTGATAGATGATCTGGCAATACCCCGCGATACGTTCGGCGTGTGTCCTCTGTCAAAACTGGATCTACGATAGCAAGTTCCACTTCCAGCGCCCTGTCGTCGCGCACTAACCTGAGTCTGAGCGTCAATGGCCACTCGGTCTGGGTCACTGGTTTGATGATTTCAAGCATGATAGGCGCGCCCGCCCGCGCAGTCTCATCAGGAGTTGCAATAAGCCAAGCCGACCCTGCAATGGCAGGTGGAGCGGCTAGACCGCCCACTATTACCAGGAAGCTGGATACAATTAAAAATAGGTAGTTATTCATGTCTCTCAATAGGGTCGAATTTAGTTACTTTGAGTGATACGGATTTCAAGCCGACTTTCGACCCACCATGCCAGTATGCCATCAATAGTGTCAGTCCCGCAAATCAGGTAGTATTAGTCGTGTCCAATATGCGCTCCTTTTAACCTTCCGATTTCCATTTGCGCGAGTTGCTGCGCTGCATGTTCATAACCAATATGAATGATTTCTTCGGCACGGCTAAATTCCAGGAAGCGAATATGACCCAGCGGCGGCTGGATCAGAATATCTGGTTGCTCCAGACCCAGACGCGTTTGCGTGATGCGTGTTTCCATGACGTTGACTGAGGCCAGCAGTACTTCAAAAATACTCGGTAATGCTTCTTCGGTCGATGCCCAGCGGGAAAACTGTGCCGCACCAGGTGTTTCGCGGGTAAGCAATTTGGCCTTGAGTTCCTGCATAGCCTGGCGGTAACTGTCTACCCAGCGTCCGAATTGGCTGGATAGCTCTGAATTTTGACTTATTCTGGACAAATTCAATAGCGGTTTGAAATTTTTACCTGCGATAATTTCGTGATTGAGATCAACCGCGATTACCATGTCGGCTCCCATGGCGCGAGCCACGCTCACCGGCACTGGGTTAGTGAGCCCGCCATCCACCAGAATTCGCCCGTTGCTGCGTACCGGAGTAAAAATGCCAGGCACTGATATGCTGGCGCGCACTGCCTCGATCACGTCACCTGACCGGATAACGACCTCCTCACCGCTAACGATATCGGTTGCCACTGCAGCAAAAGGTTTTGGCAGCGCCTCGATCGAGTTGGCATGAACATACGCGCGCACTAGGTCGCTGATCTTGGCACCGTCGAACAGGCCAGACTTGGGTAAAATGACGTCGAAGAAGGAAACCGTCTTTTTCCAGTCGAATGTCTGAAAAGTATCTTCCAGATCATCTAGTTTTCCAGCAGCATGGATCGCCCCGATGAGTGCACCCATGCTAGTACCAGCGATGAAGTCCACCTCGATGCCAGCATCCTCGATCGCCCGGATTACGCCAAGATGTGCGAGCCCCCGAGCCGAGCCGCTGCCCAGCGCCAAGCCGACCTTGGGGCGGCCTGGGTTGCTGTCGATTATCTTTCTCATCATCGCTGTCACTCCCGATCCGCTTTGCTACTCTTCCAGATCGACAGCATTAACCATATGCCACCGATCACTGCGCCAAAAAAACCGAGTAGACCAAAGAAGGGCAGCCCCAGCAAGCTGGGGCCGCCAGGCACGGTCATGACGATGGAGGAACCGATAATAAGCGCAGCAACGACAATGCCGATCACCAGCCTGTTGGCAGCACTGTCAAGCTGGTTGCCGAAGCGCCTCAGGTGTGTGATGTCAATATGGATTTCCAGCCGGCCGCGCCGGGCGGCACGCAACAGCCGGGAGAGGTCACGTGGCAAGTCGGCGATAAGCGCCAGCGCCTCACCGACCGCCCAACGGCCGCGCTTGAGGAGTGATGCTGGCATATAACGCTTACGTAGCGCCTGCTCCAGCAAGGGCATCGCCTCGCTGGCCATATCAAAGTCCGGATCAAGCTCGCGGCCCATACCCTCAAGCGAGATGAAGGCTTTGATCAGCATCGTCAGATCGGCTGGCAGAGTTAACTGGTGCTGGCGAAGAATAGCCACCAGGTCGGAGAGCATGGCGCCGAGGCTTAACTGCTTTAGTGCCACCCCGTGATATTGATCGACGAAAGTCTGGATTTCAAGTATCAGGCCGTCCTCATCCACCGCTGCGTCGCCTGTCCAGTCAAGCATCACATCGGCTACGCGCATGGGCTCATGCCGCACTAGTCCCAACAGCAGTTGAATCAACTGATCACGGCGTTCGTCTGTTAGCCGCCCAATCATACCGAAGTCAATGAAGGCAATGCGGTTGCCGAGCAGGTAAAATACGTTACCGGGGTGCGGGTCAGCATGGAAAACACCATCCTCGACGATCATTTTCAGCACCGCACGCGCTCCGCGGCGGGCGAGTATCTTGCGGTCGAGGCCAGCCTGATCGACAGCGGCAAGCTTGCGTCCTGAAATACCGTCGATGAATTCCTGCACGCAAACCCGCTCGCAAGTCCATGCCCAATAAACTCGGGGGATAATGATGATCGGGAGTGCCGAAGATACTTCAAGCACCGCTTCTGCAATGGACTCGTCTTTGTCAGTATACCCTGCAAAATTTTCTGCGATTCGCTCGGCATTGCGGCATTCACCGGCAAAGTCGAGCTCACGCCTAAGTGACTGGGCAAACTGCCGCACCACTTCCTGTGGGTGGAAACTGCGCAGTTCCGGGCTCTCCATCTCAGCTAGTTCTGCCAGCCTTGAGAGCCAGCGTAGGTCGGCTTCGATGATCGGTCGTATACCGGGTCGACGTACTTTGACTACCACTTCACTGCTGTCTGCGAGGCGGGCGCGGTGCACTTGCGCGATGGAGGCGGCGGCCAACGGGACGGGATCGAAAACAGTAAATATTTCCTCGGGCGGTGCCCCTAGATCTTCAGTGAGCTGCTGACATATCTCGGCATAAGGTGCAGCGGGTGCACTGTCCTGCAGCTTACCGAATTCGGCAATCCATTCCGATTCTAATAGGTCAACGCGGGTCGCGAGTACCTGACCAAGTTTGACGAAAGTTGGTCCCATCTCCTCCAGCGCCCGCCGCACCCGAGCGGGAGGAGGAAGGTGCGCGAACTCTTCTGCATTGCTCCAATGCAATGCACGCCCAGCTCGTTCCAAGGCATTGGCCAGACCTATCCGGCGAACCATGTCGCCGAAACCGTAGCGAACTAGGATTGAGGCAATGTCGTGAAGACGGCCAAGGTCGCGTATCGCTGTCAGCGCCTGCCACAGCATCAGTTTTCCTGGTCTTGGGGATGTTCAGGCTTGACGTGATCAGCCAAGCCAGTGAGAACGCCGGCAGCGATTTGACGCAACAATTCGGAAGTGGCTTGTGCTAGATGCAGACCAGCCCCAACCTGAGCGCGTCCCGCCATGCCAAGCTGGTGCGTAATAACAGCCAGTGTATCCTTCAGTTGCACGCCCACGGCTGAACCATAGACACGGACGTGCGAGGCTAGGTCGTGGAGGATATCTCCCGCCGCGTCCTTGGCACCCAAGGCCGAGCTTTGCAAGGTTTCCAGAAACATCGTCTCTAGACTTTCCAGATCGGTCCGTGCGCGGACGAGGTCTTCACTGGAAAATGTCTGCGCCCGACCCGCCGCTTCTTCCAACGCCAGTTTAGAGGCTTCGGCAAACTGTGCCAGCGCCGCATCCAACCCTGTAACGACCTGTTTAAGACGCGCTCGTGTGATTTCGATTTGCGCAGCTGACTGGTGTAACTCTTTTTGCGCTCCAGCCCGAGCGCCACTCAGCACGGCACTTGCAATCTGCCGCAGAGATTCGATATCATGTGATTCCGCGCTGATCTTGCGCAAGGTGAGCTGCCGCACAACCTCCTGTAAATCGTGATCCTGTTCGACGGCGCTACGCACTTCAGCTTCGAGCGCGGCCGTATCGTTACCGCCTCCAATATTGTTACCTGTTTCATTTTTCATGCTGGTGATCCTCCTAATGAGTCAGACCCGATTTTGTAGCAGGGCAAGTTTGATTATTATGCAGCATTTTTCTCTGTATTTTGCATGTAAGTTTTGGCAAATTCAGACGTAATTTGATTCTTAAGTTTTGCATGTCTGCGAATACGATTGTAAAATATATTCAAACGTCACACACTTGGCTTCATCTCACAGTAGCTTTGGCTTATTTTCATGGACTACCTAGAAAAGTAGGTAAAACTCTGCCTATTCAGAACATTGTTGACGCTGGTGATGGAAATATCACAGTTTTTTTTAATGATCAGAAATATTGGATTGCAGATAGGTAAATTGTATTTCCGCAATTATTGCAGGCTACTCTACTTACTATACGCACCAATTTTTACAAGTAATGATCCAAAGCTAAATGCAATATTGATGATTGAATGGCTGAGTTTGGACCTGCCATCCACTCCCGCATACGCCTTCATATCAAGGTGTTTTTCATCGCCTTAAACGAAGGCGCCACTTGGCATGACGCGCGCATAGTGCAGAATTCCGGTAGCGCCCGTGCCGACGCTCGCCTTGCGAGTCACAAAGTGTTCAATATATAATAAGCAATGCTTACTACTTTGGTGCTTGGACATGCAGCGTGACAGTCTCGGTTTTCTTCTGGCGGACGTCTTTCGCCTGCTTCGGCAGAACTTTCAGCGGCGCCTTGAAGGGAGTTCTCTTACCCTAGCGCAGGCTCGGGCGCTCGTTTACCTATCTCGCCATGAAGGTGTTCGCCAAGTCGATTTGGCAGAAATGCTGGAAGTGCAACCCATCACGCTCGCCCGGTTGATCGATCAACTGGCGGATGCCGGATTGGTCGAACGTCGCTCCGATCCCGCAGATCGGCGGGCATATCAGATGTTCTTGACACCTGCCGCAACATCCCACCTGGCCGCAATCAGACAGGTCACCGAGGCGATACAGGCCGATGCCCTGCGCGATCTCAACAAACAACAAGCCGCCATGCTCTTCGTCGCACTGCGCAAGATGCGCGACAACCTTGGCTCGCGGTGATAACCCGCGAAACAACGCTATTACTGGAGTCACCTGTTCATGAGCAATGCATTGATCGACAACGAAACAACCATCGCCGATGTACGACCACCCAAGCGTCGCTTGAAACGGCTGATCCTGCTGGTTGTGGTTCCATTGATCGCCGCGCTTGTAGTCGGAGTTGTGTACCTCAAGGGCGGGCGCTACGTCGAAACCGACAATGCTTATATCAAGGCGGACAAGGTCCCCGTCAGCGCCGCGGTGTCCGGCACGGTTACGGAAGTACTGGTTGATGAAAACCAATCCGTCAATGCCGGCCAACCGTTGTTCCGGCTCGATCCTGCGCCGTTTCAGGTAGCCGTAGCCAAAGCCGAAGCCAAATTGGCGCAGGTGCGCACCGATCTGGCAGCGCTCAAAGCGAGTTACCGCGAGAGACAGGCGGAAATCGCGCTGGCCCGAATCAAGTACGCCTTCTCCCAGAAAGACCAGCAACGCCAAGCCGATTTGGTGGCCAAGAATTTCATTTCCGCTTCCAAGTTCGACGATGCGAAGCAAAGCACCGACCTCGCTGAGCAGCAAATCAGCGCATTGGACCAGGACTTGAAGCGCATCGCGGAAACCTTAGGCGGCAGCGTCGATTCACCAGTGGAGCGCCACCCAAGCTATCGCGTCGCGCTGGCCGAACTGGAACAAGCCAGGCTCGATCTGGCGCGGGCCGAGGTGCGCGCCTCGCTGCCCGGCATAGTGAGCAAGCCACCCAAGCCTGGGCAGTATGTCGCCGCCGGTTCCATAGCGTTGGCCTTGGTGGTCAGCGGCAACTTGTGGGTCGAAGCCAATTTCACCGAGACCGATCTCACCTACGCTCATCCGGGCCAACCTGTCACCATCCGTGTCGATACCTACCCCGATGCGGCATGGAAGGGCGTGGTGGAAAGCCTGAGTCCCGCCACAGGGGCAGAGTTCTCGGTTATCCCAGCACAGAATGCCACCGGCAACTGGGTCAAGATCGCGCAGAGGGTGCCCGTGCGGATCAAGATCGAAGCCGCACCGACCATGCCGCAACTGCGCGCAGGGCTGAGCACCACCGTGGAAATCGACACCGGCCATCGCCGTCGCGTACTTGGGTTCTCGCTCTGAGATCAAACAATGACTGCCGCCACGACAGCCGCAAACCCGGAAAGCGCACATCGTGGCTTGGTCACCGTGTCGGTCATGCTGGCGACCATCATGCAGGCTTTGGACACCACGATCGCGAACGTTGCGCTACCGCACATGCAGGGGACTATGGGCGCGACCCAGGATCAGATTGCCTGGGTACTGACCTCCTATATCGTGGCGGCGGCGATCTTCATGCCACTGACCGGTTTCCTCTCGGCGCGCTGGGGACGCAAGCGCATTTTCATGTGGTCGGTGGTCGGCTTTACGGTGGCATCGATGCTCTGTGGCGCGGCGCAAAGCCTGAACCAGATTGTTCTGTTTCGCCTGCTGCAAGGGATATTCGGCGCGAGCCTCGTGCCATTGTCGCAAGCCGTGCTCCTCGATACCTATCCTCGCGAGCGCCATGGAGCGGCGATGGCGATGTGGGGCGTGGGCGTGATGGTGGGGCCGATTCTCGGCCCCTCGCTCGGCGGCTGGCTAACCGAGTATTACAACTGGCGCTGGGTGTTCTACATCAACTTGCCGTTCGGTGTGCTGGCCTGGCTCGGACTGGCGGCGTTCCTGCGTGAAACGCCGATCGACCGCACGCGACGCTTCGACCTTCTCGGCTTCGCGCTGCTGAGCCTCGGCATCGGCGCGCTGCAGATGATGCTGGATCGCGGCGAATCGCTTGACTGGTTTACCAACCCGGAAGTGGTAATCGAGGCCATGCTCTCCGGCCTGGCGCTCTATCTCTTCATCGCTCACATATTCACGCACGAGCATCCGTTCATCGAACCCGGGCTGTTCAAGGACCGCAACTTCAGTGTCGGCCTGTTGTTCATTTTCATTGTGGGTATCATTCTGCTCGCCACGATGGCCTTGCTGCCGCCATTCATGCAAAACCTGATGGGCTATCCTGTGATCGATGTCGGCTATCTGATGGCTCCGCGCGGCGTTGGCACCATGTTCGCCATGATCGCCGTGGGTAAGTTATCCGGCAAGGTGGACGTGCGCCACATGATTTTACTGGGTCTCATGCTGACCAGCCTGTCCCTGTGGGAAATGACCAATTTCAACACGGATATCGACGGCTGGGACATCGTACGAACCGGCATCACACAGGGGCTGGGGCTGGGGTTTATCTTCGTGCCGCTATCCACCATCACCTTCGCTACCCTGGCGCCGCGCTACCGCAATGAAGGCACGGCGCTGTTCAGCCTGATGCGCAATCTCGGCAGCAGTATCGGCATCTCGGTGGTGATTACCTACCTGGCGCAACGCACGCAGGCTAACCATGCCGCGTTCGCCGACTACATCAACCCCTTCAATCTGGCACTGAGGCAGGCGGTCGAGGCGGGCGCCTACAATCTGACCACGCCCGAGGGGCTGGCGGCCATCAACGGCGAGGTGACGCGCCAGGCCGCCACGCTGGCCTATTTGCAGGACTTCCGGCTGATGATGTGGATCACTGTGGCCGCCATCCCGCTGATAATCCTGTTGCGGGCGTCGCCGAAGAAATCCGCAGTGAACGATGTGCACGCGGCGATGGAGTGACGGCAGCACTGCCGAATGTGCGACTGTAATCGCCTGCTAAATCGCCGACATACTTTTAATACTATCGGAGGACAATGCGCATGTTTCAGACTATCGTTTTCGCCTATGATGGCAGCGCCGAGTGCCGAGACGCGCTTGAGGAGGGGATCGCACTTGCAAGCCGCTTCAACGCTAGCTGTCACCTGCTCGCGGTCGTGCCGCCACTATCCCCCTATTTCCTGGCCGCCGGCCCGTTGTCCGAAGACCTGTCGGAAAAAGACCGGGCCTACATCAGCGCCATCCTCGAAAAAGGCCTCGCACGCCTGCGCGAGGCGGGATTGGACGCCGCCGGCTCCATCAGGATATGGGAGGAGCCGGCCGAGGTCATTGGTGCCTTCGCTGGCAAGGTCGAAGCCGATCTCGTTATTGTTGGGCACCGCCGCCGCTCAGCCCTTGATCGCTGGTGGCGCGGATCGGTAGGCCATTCCCTCATCGACCAACTGCCGTGTAGCCTGTTCGTTTCCATGCCGCGCGAAGCGGCAAACCACTCTTCTTGAGCATTTCTAATAGAGGGTCGTAGTCGAGCATGGGAATTTCACATGCAAAGGAAAACAGAGTTTACCGAACTTGAACTTAGGGATTTTAACGAAAGATTTTCAAAACAATGGGTTACTGTTGACTTCAATTCTCAACTCATTATGTCAAAAGAAATGTGCTCCCCTTTCTCATAGACTAGTTCTAACTGGACACTTTCTTGCCAACTGGAGACTTCCCATATTGTTTAAGGCATGTCCAGCTGTACGGACTTTCAGGGCCACCTATTCAGCGTACCAGTAGTGCTGACAGCGTTGGAATGTTTTAGTGCTATACATAATTTTTTGCGCTCTCAAACTTAATTTAGCTAGTGAGCTTCATGAGTAATGTTGTAAGTTGATTGATTTCAGTATTGGTAAGCGACTTATTAACCCAATCCTTAAAAACATTTTCAAGTTCAATCATCACTTTATTCAGAATCGACAAAGTATTGATGTTGAGCATCACTGGTTTTATACGCCGATCGCTTTCGTTTGAAGTGCGTGAAACAAACCCTCTACTTTCCAGTTCCAATAACACCTTGGTTAGACCGCCGGAACTGATCAGCATTGAGTTCTGAATATCTGATGGTGTTAATACATAGGGTGGCGGTGAACGACGTAGCGTAGCAAGTACGTCGAACTCGGCTACGCTAAGATGATTGGCCGCTATGATTTCGGTTGCGCGCGCGTGTTGTTCTAATTGAGCGTAAAACAGTGAAAATCTTAAGGGCAATAATTGGGCATTATTTGATTCTGGCCAATATTTTTTATGCGCATCCAATAGGGAAGCAATTCTGTTGTGCATGATTGAATTCTGTTTTCAAAAATAGTCTTGCAATTATCTTTCAGGAAAGATAATATTGCAACAATATCTTCCTAGAAAGATAATTTCCTATAATGATCCTGTAATTAAATAGTGCTGATAATAGATTGATAGTTAATGATTAGCCTAGGGTACAGCAGATAGTTACAGTTACATTCTAAATGAGTACAACAAGGACTTGATATGTCATATCTGAATATCCTCTCGCTAACAACCGTTCTGATTCTTTCTGCATGTGGTGGAAAAAGTGAAAACGCGCTTAATTCCAATGCTAAGCCACCAACTGTAACTGTTGTTAAAGTAGCGAACGAGAGTGTGCCGACAGTTAACGAATTGCCTGGACGTACAGCACCATACCTGATTTCAGAGGTGAGGCCGCAAGTCAGCGGCATTATTAAAGAACGTATTTTTAAAGAAGGCAGTGAAGTAAAAGCAGGTCAGTTGCTGTATCAGATTGATGCTGCAGTCTACCAAGCTGCTTATGACAGTGCTAAGGCTAATCTTGCTAGAGCATTGGCTAGTGTCGGTTCTGAAAAGTTAAAAGCCCAGCGTTATGCAGAGCTGGTTAAAATCGAGGCGGTAAGCAAACAGGCTAATGATGAGGCTGACGCTTCATTGAAGCAAGCAGAAGCTGAAGTCGCTGCAGCAAAGGCCGCTTTGGATAAGGCCAGAATTGACCTTGCTTATACAAAAGTGGTTTCACCTATTTCAGGCCGTATTGGTCGTTCAACCGTCACCCCCGGCGCATTAGTGACCGCTAATCAGGTTGATGCGCTTGCAACAGTACAGCAATTAAATCCAATCTATGTTGACGTTACGCAATCCAGTGCTGAGTTAATGCGTATGCAGCGTGATCTGGAACAAGGAAAATTGAAGAGTGCAGGCGGCAACACTGTTTCTGTACAGCTGGTGCTGGAAGACGGCAGTATCTTTGAGAAAGAAGGCAAACTTGCATTTTCAGAAGTCACTGTGGATCAAGGTACCGGTAGTGTGACATTGCGTGCAGTGTTTCCAAATGCAAAAGGCCAGCTATTGCCTGGTATGTATGTACGCGCGCGCATGACGCAGGGTGTAAAAAGCGATGCAATTCTGGTACCGCATGCTGCTATAGGCCGTGACCCACGCGGTAATGCGACCGTGATGGTGGTGAATGCCGAAAATAAGGTTGAGCCACGCATAGTGAAGACTGCGCAATCAATTAATGATAAATGGGTGGTGACTGAAGGACTGGCTGCAGGCGAGCGTGTGATTGTAGAAGGATTACAAAAAGCGAGACCCGATGCAGTGGTTGATCCTCAAGAAGCCAAGCCTGCCGTGGCACAAGAAAACGCGGCTGCTGCCGTGGCTAAGTGAGGTAGCTGACTATGGCACGCTTTTTTATTGATCGTCCTATTTTTGCATGGGTTATTGCCATCGTTATCATGTTGGCCGGTGCTCTTTCTATACTGAGCTTACCGATATCGCAATATCCTGCTATTGCACCGCCACAGGTCGCTATCAATGCAAACTATCCCGGTGCTTCTGCGAAAACAGTTGAAGACTCAGTCACGCAGGTGATCGAGCAGAAAATGACCGGGCTGGATGGTTTGATTTATATGAACTCATCCAGTGACGGGTTTGGTCGGGCGACTGTCACGTTGACTTTTAAAGCAGGTACCGATCCTGATATTGCCCAGGTGCAGGTTCAGAATAAGTTGCAGTCATCATTGCCGCTTCTGCCGCAGGAAGTGCAGCAACAAGGGGTCACTGTAGCAAAGTCCGCACGTAACTTTCTGATGGTAATTGGCTTTGCTTCTGAGAATGGGAGTTTGGAGGCGAATGACCTGTCTGATTTTATCGTTGCAACGGTACAGGATCAATTATCTCGTGTTAACGGTGTCGGTGAGGTGCAGATTTTTGGTTCGCAATATGCAATGCGTGTATGGATGGATCCGTCCAAGCTGAATAATTTCAAACTGACTGCTGCTGATATCAAGGCTGCGATACGCGCGCAGAATACGCAGGTAGCTGCAGGCCAGCTTGGTGGAACTCCGGCACTGCCAGGTCAGGGTTTTTCCGCCACTATCACTGCGCAAAGTCGCCTGCAGACGGCCGAGCAATTCAGAAATATTCTTCTGCGCAGTTCAAAAGAAGGTGGTGAAGTGCGTCTTGGTGATGTTGCCAGAGTGGATATCGGTGCTGAAAATTACGGTACTATCGCACGCCTGAACGGCAAGCCTGCCGCCGGTATCGGTATTAAACTGGCCCCGGGCGCAAACGCACTGGATACAGCGGATGCCGTGCGTGCAAAATTAGAACAGCTCAAGCCATATTTCCCGGCAGGCGTGACTGTGCTCGTGCCTTATGACACAACGCCGTTTGTGAAACTTTCTATTCAGGAGGTTGTAAAAACGCTGGTAGAAGCAATGGTGCTGGTGTTTTTAGTGATGTACCTGTTTCTGCAGAATCTGCGCGCAACACTGATTCCGACTATTGCTGTTCCAGTTGTGCTGTTAGGTACCTTTGGCATCATGGCTGCTTTTGGTTTTTCAATCAATACCTTGACGATGTTTGGCCTGGTGCTGGCTATCGGTTTGCTAGTCGATGATGCGATCGTGGTGGTTGAAAACGTTGAGCGGTTGATGACGGAAGAAGGTTTATCACCTAAAGAAGCTACGCGTAAATCTATGGATCAGATCACCGGCGCGCTGATTGGTATCGGCATGGTACTTTCTGCTGTTTTTGTACCAATGGCTTTCTTTGGCGGATCAACCGGTGTAATTTATCGTCAGTTTTCAATTACGATTGTAGCTGCAATGGCGCTGTCGGTAGTGGTTGCGATTGTGTTTACGCCTGCGTTGTGCTCAACGATGCTCAAACCTGTTCAAAAAGGTCATGGTCACGGTGAAAGTGGATTTCTCGGTCGCTTCTTTACCTGGTTTAATCGTATGTTCGACCGCAACACGCAGCGTTACGAAGCTACGGTCAGCGGTATATTAAAACGCAGTACACGCTTCCTGATTATTTACATAGCTATTGTCGTTGTATTAGGTGTTTTATTTGTACGCATGCCGACATCATTTCTGCCGGAAGAAGACCAAGGTATTCTTTTTAATCAGATTATGCTGCCTGCCGGTGCCACACAGGAACGAACCATTGAAGTGCTTAAAAAAGTTGAGCATCATTTTCTTGTAGATGAAAAAGATACTGTGAAAGCCATATTTACCGTGGCAGGTTTCAGCTTCGGCGGTAGCGGTCAGAACATGGGGATTGGCTTCATAAACTTGAAAGACTGGGAAGAACGCAGTAAGCCTGGCATGGATGTAAAGTCTATAGCCGGTAGAGCGATGGGGGCTTTCTCGCAAATTAGAGAGGCCATGGTGTTTGCCTTCGTACCGCCAGCAGTGATTGAATTAGGAACTTCTAATGGTTTTGATGTACAGATGCAGGACCGTGCCGGTTTGGGGCATGAGGCTTTGATTGCTGCACGTAACCAGTTTCTTGGTATGGCATCGCAAGATAAGCGCCTGATGGGCGTGCGTCCGAACGGGATGGACGATACGCCTGAATATCGACTTGATATCGACCATGCGAAGGCCGGTGCTCTAGGCGTAACGGTTGCTGATATTAATGATTCATTATCTACTGCCTGGGGTGGTAGTTACATCAACGACTTTCTAGATCGCGGCCGTGTCAAAAAGGTCTATCTGCAAGGTGATGCGCATTCGCGCATGGTGCCGGAAGATTTAAACAAGTGGTACGTACGTAACTCAAGGGGCGAGATGGTGCCATTCTCTGCTTTTGCCAGTGCGCACTGGACTTTCGGTTCGCCGCGTCTGGAACGTTATAACGGTCAGCCTGCTGTTGAATTGCTTGGCCAGGCTGCGCCAAAAATGTCTTCAGGGGAGGCTATGGCAGCAGTAGAAGAGATTATGACTAAAATGCCACCAGGCATCGGATATGAATGGACTGGCACCTCCTATGAAGAGCGCGCAACAGGTTCACAGGCGCCAGCCTTATATGCGCTGTCTTTGCTGGTTGTGTTTCTTTGTCTGGCGGCTTTGTATGAGAGTTGGTCAGTTCCGTTTGCTGTGATGCTGGTGGTGCCGCTTGGTGTGCTTGGTGCATTGCTGGCAGCAACGGGGCGCGGTTTGTCCAATGATATTTACTTCCAGGTTGGCTTGCTGGCAACGATAGGTCTTTCATCCAAGAATGCGATTCTGATTGTGGAATTTGCGAAATCGGAAATGGAAGCGGGCAAGGATCTGTTAACAGCGACCCTGGATGCCGTCCGTATGCGTCTGAGGCCTATTTTGATGACCTCACTTGCATTCGGTTTTGGTGTGTTGCCACTTGCGATATCGACCGGCGCTGGCTCCGGCAGTCAGAACGCCATTGGCACCGGTGTGCTGGGCGGTACGGTTGCTGCAACTATGCTTGGTATATTCTTTATTCCTCTGTTCTACGTCGTGATCAAGAGAATATTTAAAGATAAGCCGCAAATAGCAGCTTCTAATGCGGCGGTAATGACTGCCGAGGAGAATAAGGAATGATTAAATTGAAAACATTGGTTGTGGCAGTAGCTATTGCTACAACCAATGCCTGTAGCCTGATACCGGAATACCTGCGTCCGCAGGCACCTGTGCCGGAGACTTTCCCAAATGCCGACGCGAAGGCAGCATCATCTGCAACTCAGTTGAGTGACATTCCATGGCAGGACTATTTTGCCGATGCCCAGTTACGCGAAGTAATCGGCCTGGCATTGAACAATAATCGTGATTTACGCGTTGCTGCACTTAATATAGAAAAAGCGCGTGCACTCTATCGTGTTCAGCGTGCGGATATGTTTCCGCGCATAGGTATCACCGGCACAGAAACCGCACAGCGTTTACCGGGTGACCTGACTTCTAGCGGTGATGCAACTACAACGCATCAATACAGTGCAACGGTTGGTTTCTCTGCGTATGAACTGGATTTCTTTGGACGTATTCGTAGCCTCAATGCACAAGCGTTAGAGCAGTATTTAGGTACTGAAGAGGCAAAGAGAAGTGCACAGATCAGCCTCGTTGCCGAAGTCGCTAATGTATGGCTTATACTTGCTGCTGATAAGGAGCGCTTGGCGCTTGCTCTCAGCACTTTTGAGACCAGGCAGAAATCCTATGAGCTGATTCGCCGTACTTTTGAAGTGGGTGTTGGTTCAGCGCTGGATGTCCGTCAGGCGGAAACTCTGATGGAAAGTGCACGTGCCGATGTGGCACGCTATATAGCACAAGAAGCAAAAGACGCAAATGCGCTTGCATTGATAGTCGGAACAACAGTATCTGCTGATCTGTTACCTGCCATATTAAGCGATTCTGTTAGCGCAATAACAGAAGTGCCAGCCGGGGTGCCTTCAGAGGTGCTGACACGTCGTCCGGATGTTCTGCAAGCCGAACGTGCTTTACGTGCGGCTAATGCAAATATTGGAGCTGCGCGTGCGGCTTTCTTCCCAAGTATCACGCTGACAGCCGGTGCAGGTGTTGCCAGTGACTCTCTGGGTGGTTTGTTCAGTGGCGGTGGTGGTACCTGGAGTTTTATACCGCAGATTAAATTGCCAATTTTTGAGGCTGGCAGGCTAACTGCTAACCTGGAAGCTACAAAAGTACAGCGTGAAATTAATGTGGCTCAGTATGAAAAGGCTATTCAAACGGCTTTTCGTGAGGTGGCGGATGCTTTTGCTGAAAAATCTACTTTAGCAGAACGACTAGACGCCCGGCGCAAACTGGTCGAGGCGACTAAAGTCAGCTTCACATTGTCTGAAGCGCGCTATAAGAGCGGCATTGATAGTTATCTCGGTTTGCTGGATTCGCAGCGTGCGCTTTACCTGTCTCAGCTTGATTTGATCGAAATTCGACTGATTGAGTCAGCAAATCGAGTTGCACTTTATAAAGTGCTTGGCGGAGGCTGGAATTAACTACTCATTATATGCATTCGCATTTGTTACGAGGTCTCCTTAGCTATAGCCATCGTGTGATAGAAAGGAAATCAAATGAATACAAGCACAAGATCATTGGGTATCCGTCGTAAAAATAGCGAGATGTCGGAAGAAACACGCCAGAAGATAGTAGAAGCCGCAGAAAATGTATTTTGTGAAAAAGGCGTATGTAACAGCACAATTGAAGATATTGCCCTTAGAGCAGGTATGACACGCGGTGCTGTTTATTGGCACTTTCGTGATAAGCATGAAATTTTGTGTGCAGTATTGAAAAGTGTACGATTCCCGATTGAGGATGTCAGCCCAGGCCAGTCTTTTGAAGACTCATGTAATAGAATCAAAGCGGCTTTTCTGGAAACCATTAAAATGCCGCATGCATTAAGAGTCGCAAAAATTCTTTTGCACACCTCTGTTTTGACCAACAATCAATCCCCAGTCCACTTGCGTTTGACATCGATAAGATTACATTTAAAGGCGTATTTTGAGCAAGTCTTGAAATCTGCCATATTAAATGGAGAGTTACCAAAAAGTATTGATGAGGAGGAACTGTACGTCCTTGCAGTGACGTTCAGAGCAGTTCTTACCGGATTGTTATTTGAATTAATGCTGGAATTGGATGAAAAGACCCTTGCATCTGAAGTTGATTTGAGTCTTACCAGTTTCTTTCAGTTGATACAATTAAACAGTGGTAAAGAGTAGTTTTTCTGCTAGTAAGTACTTTATGAAGTGTAATATAAGGTTTTATTTCAAGCTCAAATTTTTGAGGATAGTCATACAATGCTAGTTGCATTTTTTGGACAACTTTACGTGCTTTTTGCATTAAATGGCAAAATTGCCATGTCTGGATTGTTTGTCTTTGGCTGGCCAACTGGAGTGCTAGTCAGTATAGTTGGGAAAACTTACAAAGCACAGTTTTACAATTTGCGGAAACCTAACTATTGATGTTTAATTTAGTATTTTATTAGACTATAGAAAAAGTATATCATAATTTAGTATAATACTTTATTACTGATTTTTCAGAGTAAAAGTGGCTGTCACCCAAAAAAATTAAACAATAACCAAATGCAATCTGCTTGTAGATTTTAAGTAACTGGCACACTTTCACACACCAGCCTTAAAGCATCAAAAGCTGTTTTGATTAGAGTGTAGCGTTATTACGCTAAACCAGATGTCCGTTTTCCGCCCCAGTTATCCCGCAATGTTTTTCTTGCTGTGAGCCATGCTTCTGCGCGCAACAACATAGGCCATAGCAGGATTGGATAAGTTTTAATCAGCGTATTTGCTCTAAGATAAGGCTGATACTGCGTTTCAGTTAATCCGATTGGTTTATGCAGTAGCGAAAGCAAACTATCAACAATCTGCTCATCATGTATCGCCTTATGCTGAGTCAGCAGTAGATCACTGAGCAAGGGCCTTCTGATGTTTAACCATTGCCATATATTCTCATCAGGCATCAGAATCGGTGCCGTAAAACTGCTGTCGTGAAATTCCAGCAGTTCTTTTGTCAAAATTTGATTTAGCGTTGTATCGAAAGCCTGTTTTTGACGTCGGCTCTCTTTGTAATCGGTAAAGGGTAAGTTTGAATCAGAATCTTCTTGATCCCCTAATTTGATGTTGACATGCTTATCACCAGCTGTATGCGTAGCACATATCAGTCGTCCAGGCACTGGTTGTCGCCAGCAGTATTTGCAAGCTCGTAACACATCAAATCTGCCGTTGTCTGAGAATCGAATATTGTCCTCAATCCCCAGTTTCAATTGTCTGCAAACTTGCAAGAAATAAGTAATTTCTATCGTCTCGTGGTCTGGGAAGGTTCTCGGGGGGTGCGTCGAAAAAAGACAAATCAGGTTAATGCAAACGGCAATTTCCGTGAGTTGGCCTGAAGGCAGGCCACTTCTAAAAACCATCTCAGCATATGTAAATTCCAAGTCTTCCCATGAAGCCTGGGTCAGATTCCCCAATACATCCTGATGACATTCCGGAATCAATGGCTGGAAATATTTCTTCATTAGGCTCAACGCAAGGCTGGGGGTAACAGCACGACCCTGCATTTCAGACTTGATTGCTTTCAGCCCTTGTGCAACGGGCGCACAAAATCTGAATTCAATCTCTGTATCGTCAATATACAGCGGCATAAGGTCAAGTGTCCAAAATAGGGGGTAGTTTTGAAGTGTCAAATCTTTCTATCATGATACATCGTGATGTTTGTGATTGTACTCAGAGGTGAACTATGGAAACGATGAACCTGGATGAAATAAGTAAAGTTTTGAAAATTTCTAAAGCCACAGCAAGAAACCGATTGAGTTTGCGTCTGCCAATGCCGCCTTCTTTCAAAGTTGGTCGTAGCCGCTTGTTTCTGACAACGGAGTTTTATCTATGGATGGCGCAACAGGCTAAGCCAATCAACACAAACCAATAATAACAAACATTTATTTGGAGAAATTGAAAATGACTTAAAGGAACCCCTGCAAACCGGGCCTTAGAAGCGCAAAAGGCTTGGGTTAGACCCAAGCCATCGGCACATACATCAAGATTGCAGCCTTGAAACCGTATTGTCTATGCACTTCAATCGACTGTCAAGGTCGAGGTCTCTTTATACCTGTTCGTCAGGTAATTCAACCAAATACACAAGATTAAACCCTGCCAAAAGGCAGAGATTTTTCCATGGAGATAAGACTATGCGCGTTATTCAATTAAAGATATTTTTTACATATCACTTGCCAATGCAGCCATTCATGCAGAAAGGCCTGATGACATTAATTATCCAAGTTATTTATTGAGCCATTTAATGTCTAACAGGAGACTACCCATGAGAAGGATACGCGACGTATTGCGATTGACTTTTGTATCCAATATGAGCCAACGCCAGATTCAGCAAGTCTTGAAAATATCACGTAATGCCATAGCTGACTACTTATGTCGTGCGCAAAATGCAGGACTTAGCTGGCCATTACCAGAAGATTTGGATGATGCTGAATTAGAACAGCTTTTATTTACACCAGTTCTTTTACCAAAAGTAAAGAGGAAACCAGTACCCGAATGGCTGGAGATTCATCAATGGCTTAAGGTAAAAGGTGCCACCCTAGAACTTTTACATTTGGAATACAAAAAAAAGTATCCGGATGGCATGTGTTATAGCAATTTCTGCACACAGCACCGTGAGTTTGAAAAAACACTGAAGCGTTCGCTACGCCAAGTACACATTGCAGGGGAGAAGGTCTTTGTTGATTACGCTGGCCCTACCGTACCGATACACAATATGCGCACTGGCGAAATACAGCACGCACAGATATTTGTCGGTGTATTAGGCGCATCAAATTACATATATGCAGAAGCGGTCTGGAACCAGCGTCGCGAGAACTGGATTGCTTCGCATGTGCGTATGTTTGAGCATTTCGGCGGCGTGCCCGTGATGGTGGTTTGCGATAATTTAAAATCCGCAGTTACCAAAGCGAGCCGTACCGAGCCAGTCATTCATCCCACTTATCTGGATATGGCAGCACATTACGGTACTGCGATCTTTCCGGCACGTGCTTACAAACCCAAGGACAAATCCAAAGCCGAGGGTGGTGTATTGATCGTTGAGCGATGGATATTGTTCCGGATTCGCAAACAGAAATTTACCAGTCTGGCAGAGCTGAATGCAACAATAAAATCGCTGTTATTAGACGTCAACAACCGTCCTTTCAAAAAACTGCCTGGTTCGCGCCAAAGTGCATTCGATAGTTTGGATAAGCCAGCACTTAAACCATTAGTGAGCCAGCCTTACCAATTTAGAGAGTTCCTAAAAGTACGTGCGGGCTTTGATTACCATGTCGAAATTGATCAGCACTTTTATAGTGTGCCGCATGTGTTGGTCCGTAAACAGCTGGAAGCTATTTTAACTGCAAGCACCATTGAAATACTGCATGGCGGTAAGCGAGTTGCCAGTTGGGCGCGCAGTTATGAGGCTGGGAAGAAATCTACGGATTCACTGCATATGGAAAGCGCACATCGTCATTTTGCTCAATGGGATAGTGAGCTTGAGCTTAGCTGGGCACTATCTGTTGGTGTCAGCACCCATGCATTTTTACAAGTAGTATTCTCAAAAGCACCGCATCGAGACTTCAGCTATCGTTGGGCAAACTCGATCAAATCAATGTCTCGCGAGTATGGGCATGAACGACTAGAGGCTGCTTGTAAACGTGCATTGGAAATTGGTGCCACTGCAACCATCAATGTACGCTCTATTCTTAAAAACAATCTGGATCAGAATCCTAACAAGCCAATCATCGCAGATGAAGCAGCTTTTGATCATGACAATATTCGCGGTGCGGATTATTACCACTAATTACTACTAGACCATTCATTTATCACAAAAAAGGATTTAATTAATGTTAACGCAACAAACCATAAACAAACTATCTGCAATGAAATTAAACGGCATGAGCAAAGGTTTTGAAGAGCAACTATCTAGTACCGCAGCACAAGGGTTGTCGTTTGAAGAACGTTTTGGCATGCTGGTTGATCAGGAGCAGACTTTCCGTGAGAATCAGCGGCTTAAACGGCTTCTAAAAACCGCCAAGTTAAAGGCAAATGCCTGTGTAGAAGACATTGACTACAGTCATAATCGTGGGCTGGATAAGGCTCAAATGGCTTACCTGAATAGCTCTGATTGGATCAGGCAAGGATTTAATCTGATTTTGACAGGGCCAACTGGCTGTGGCAAAACCTGGATTGCGTGCGCACTCGGCAATCAAGCCTGTCGGCATGGATTGTCGGTGTTATTTCAGCGCGTGCCGTTGATGCTTGAGGAATTACAGTTAGGTCATGCTGACGGAAGTTTCCGTAAAAGACTAATGGCCTTGGCAAAGGTGGATTTGCTGATATTAGATGACTTTGGCGCTGCAACGCTCAATGCGCAAAGTCGTGGTGACTTGCTGGAAGTCATCGATAGTCGCTCTGGGGGCAAGGCAACAGCGATTACCAGTCAAATTCAAGTTGAGCTTTTGCATGATTACTTGAGTGGTGGAAATCCTACCATGGCTGATGCTATTCTTGACCGCTTGGTCAGTGGTGCATTGCGGATTAATCTAAAAGGCGACTCTATGCGTAAACTACGCACTTTGAAACTTTAACTACTGAGTCATCCGTATAAGACAGCCACTGTCTGATTCAATATTGGCAGTGGCTTTTTTGCGACTGTTATGCGTGGCCTCTTTGATATTGTTATAGGTGGCTTTTTTGCGGTTATTATGAGTGGCACTTTTGGGTAAGAATACGCAATAATTTATGATTTTTGCGAATAAAGTAAAAATGGCCGTAGAAAGAGCGGGTGGCCCTACCTATGTGGCTATTCAAATGAAATGCTCAGGAACAGCAGTACAAGCTTGGATAAGAAATGGCAGAGTTAGCAACATTGAAAAAGCGAAGCTTCTCTCGGAGCTATCAGGCGTTTCAGTTTTGGAGATTCGGCCATGTTAAATAAAAAAAAATATACTAAATTAGTTGATGCAGTAACCTACGCTATCGGGCTACTTAATTTTGAGCTGTCAAAAACACAATTTAAGATTGAAAGTGATGATATTAGCTTAACTGAAATGAGGCATTACATGCCATATACATTGCAAGAAACCTCTAGAAGTGGAATATACATTTTATTAAATAGAAATTATCAGCCCCCAGGAAGCGATCGAACTACAAGCATACCAATTGCGAAATATGATGATTTTACAGATTTTCATATACCACTTACACCTGCACAGTTAAATTCAGTAAAAAGTTATTCACATGGTATTTTTGGTGACAGTGACGCACCTTGGATTAGTAGTGCTACTGCAAAGGCATATTTATTTCGTTTGCAAAAGCTTTTTAGAATTTTGAAAGAATTAGAAGATAATGAGAGTGGCTGCGATATTTATATCAACTTAACTGAAGCCCCATCCACAATTTTAGATCCACGTTGGTCAAAATACGTAATTTAAAATAAAAAATTTCTATCAAAAATAAATTCTCGTTTGATGATTTGAGAGCCTAATTATAAGCAAGTTACTTTAAGTTTTTTTAGGCTTAATTGCTTTTACGATCGTGAACTCCTTAGCTGGTGGTATCGTCACTAAATTCGAAGCCACCTCTGGGTTATCTAGTGAAGAGGTTTTTGCAGCAACAACTGATTGAGATTTATCTACACCAGCATTCATAATTGCCCGAGTAGCAAGCTCCACTGACTGCCTAACAGGGTCCATATCTAAACGAGCGTAAATAGCTGTCGTTTGAGTGCTTTTATGATTTAAACTTTTACCGATAATAGACAGTGACGCTCCTGTCTTGGCCTGCCAACTACCAAGTGTTCTTCTTAAATCGTGGATTCTTAGATCTTTTAGCCCAGCACGACTTAATATTCTTTTCCATGCTTTAAACGGCTCAACTAAATGACCTGTAGCACCTTCACCCGGAAAAACGTATTCAGCATCTTTATTTGCGTGCTTTTTACGTTCATGTAAACGTTTTATAGCATCAACTGTCAATGGGACGTTCTGTGGTGTGCCATTCTTTGTTTCTGGAATTCTCCAAACCCCCTCATCAAGATTTACTTCAGACCACTTCATGCTTAAAACATTACTACGCCTAGCCCCAGTAAACATGCTTATCCAAAAAAAATCTCTAGCGGTTATGTTTGTCTCCAGATTTAAAGCTTCAATAAACCTAGGTAACTCGTCATTTTGTAAAAAACGATCTCTGCTAAGTTCTCGATTTCTTCTAATCCCAATGCAAGGGTTTACATTAACAATGCCCCACTCAACACCTCTACCAAATACTGTGGAAATTAACGCAAGTACTCTATTCGCTACCGCTGGATGACCATTGACGGTGATTGTGTTATGCAACGCTGAAATACTTTGCTTATTAATTACGTCAATTTTGGTTCTACCAATAGTATCTGCTAAGTATTGCTGGTATCTTTGCTCATCTTCATCAGCTGTTTTCTTTCTAAGTTTAGCGTGTCGTGTGAAATAGGTCTTAAAAAGATCATCGAATGTTATCACTGCTTTTTGGGCCCGCTTTATTTCTGCAGGATTTACACCAGATGCAATTTCTAATAACTTTTCAGCAGCCATTTTTCTTGCTTGCTCAATTGAAAGGCTGGGATATCGGCCAAGAGTCAGCCTTTGAGCATTACCCCCTTTCACACGCTTAAATACACAAAAAGTCTTGATACCGTTTTGCGTAACTCTAAGACGCAGTCCAGGCACTTTACTGTCATGATATTCGGCTCGCCCTGTACTTGGCGGCGCAATATTTTCGATAAATGCCTTAGTAAAATTAGTATAGTCTGCCATTGTAAGTAAACCTCATGCGAATCAACATGATGATTATACACGGGGTTACACGGGGGTTACAATATTCGTCAAATTTGATAAATCATGATATACAATAAAATTTGTATTTCTATATATTATTCATTATGTTATATACGTTAATAAATAATGGTAAATATCAGTATATTATTGGAACTGGGGATTGAAAATCCGCGTGTCGCCAGTTCGATTCTGGCCCCGGCCACCAGTTTTACTTCCCCCAATTGTCAAATTTTATTATCTGCTCGCACTTATAGTGCAGTAATTGCCCATAATTGCTATCATTAGCAGTGGGTGAGCTTTTGCTCACATAGTGGGCTTTTGAATGCATTTATATCACGAAATTTCGGCGGATGACTTACTCAATTTAATGGCGCAAGCACCATTTTTGCTAATAGATGTGCGCGATGAAAGCGCATTAGCAGATGGCATGATTGCAGGCGCCTCACATGTGCCTTTGGCTTTTATTCCTGTACAATATCAGTCGTTTAACGCTGTTGGTAACATTATATTTTACTGTCAACGTGGCGTGCGCTCAGCCCATGCTGCGGCTTACGTGGCCAGCAAGGGTATTCAAAATGTGTTTACTTTGGTGGGTGGCATTAATGCTTGGCAAGATGCGGGGCAGGCACTGGCTTATATTTCGGAGGAAAGAAAACATGCAATTTGATAAAACAGTGGACGCATCCGGTTTGAATTGTCCATTACCCATTTTGCGCTGCAAAAAGGGGCTAAATGAAATTGAGGCCAACCAAGTGTTACGTGTGATTGCTACGGATGCCAGCTCGGTAAAAGATTTTAATGCGTTTTGTATGCAAACTGGGCACGAACTTTTGCACCTCGACACGACACCAACCACCTTCACTTTTTACATCAAAAAACGCACCAATAATTAAGCTTTTTTGCGTAAGCAAAACCCCCGAGAAATTTCTACGCCCCCGCAAGCCGCATGGAATAAGGCTCACAGAGAAGGTGAAATGATTTGTTATAAAAAAAGCACTTTTTTAAGTGTTTATTTTATTGTCTGAAATATTGAATTATCTACTTCAATTTAGCCATTTGTGCATTGAGTTTTTCAAGGTTTGCACTAAACTCAGCCACACGCGCTTTTTCCTGTTCAACCACAGCGGCTGGCGCACGCGCCACAAAGCTTTCGTTATTCAATTTACCGTTGGCCTTAGCAATTTCACCTTGCAAGCGCGCAATTTCTTTGCCCAAACGCTCTTTCTCGGCGGCCACATCAATTTCCACAACAAGCGATAATCTTAGACCTCCAACTACAGCCATTGGTGACAAAGCATTTGAAGGTACTGCCACAACTGAAGCTTCTTTAACCTTAGCCAAAGCCTCAATTTTGACTTTATATTTTAAAAACAACACCTCTTCATCTAGAGTTGTTCCATCCATATTTGCCAAAACCTCGAGAACTGGTCTGACATTTGGATTAACATTCAACTCTCCGCGCAACGCTCTTACTGCCTCGACAATTGCTTTCATCCAATTTATTTCAATCTCAGCTTGCTCGTCGATTTTCTCCAAGTCTGCCTTAGGATAAACTTGCAACATAATGCTTTCCGTACCGCGCGTTTTGTCTTTCAACTCCGTCATCGGCGCGATAGTTTGCCAAATTTCTTCGGTGATAAACGGAATAATCGGGTGCGCTAAACGTAAGATGGTTTCTAATACACGCAACAAAGTACGACGTGTCGCGCGTTGCTGGGCTTCGGTACCAGTTTGAATTTGTACCTTGGCGATTTCCAAATACCAATCGCAATATTGGTCCCACACAAACTCATAAATCGCCTTAGCTGCGAGGTCAAAACGGTAATCGTCAAACGCGCGCTCTACCTCAGCTTCAGTGCGTTGTAGCAAAGAAACAATCCAACGGTCTGCTTGGCTAAACTTGCGCCCGCCAGCATCACAACTTTCCGCGCCAAAGCCGTTATCTTGGCCTTCAGTGTTCATCAGCACAAAGCGCGTGGCGTTCCATAACTTGTTGCAGAAATTGCGGTATCCATCACAGCGTTGCAAATCAAACTTAATGTCACGGCCAGGGCTGGCGAGGGCAGCAAAGGTAAAGCGCAACGCGTCTGTGCCATACGCAGCAATGCCTTCTGGAAATTCTTTGCGTGTGCGTTTTTCGATTTTTTCCGCATCTTTCGGGTTCATTAAACCCGTGGTGCGTTTTTTGATTAAATCGTCTAAGCCAATGCCGTCAATCAAATCAATCGGGTCAAGCACGTTGCCCTTAGACTTAGACATTTTTTGGCCTTCCGCATCGCGTATCAAGCCATGTACATACACATGCTTAAACGGAATTTTGCCAGTGATGTGTTTAGTCATCATCACCATACGCGCCACCCAAAAGAAAATAATATCAAAGCCTGTGACCAACACGCTTGAAGGCAAATATTGTTGCAATGCTTGGTTTTGCGTATCTAGCGCCTCATCACCAGTCCAATCTAGTGTTGAGAACGGCCAGAGCGCAGACGAATACCAAGTATCTAGTACATCATTATCGCGTACTAAATTACCAGTGTAGCCATCGCTCGCCGCCTGTGCTTTGGCGTCGGCTTCATCAATAGCCACATACACCTTTCCATTATCAGAATACCAAGCAGGAATCTGATGTCCCCACCATAACTGGCGTGAAATACACCAATCCTGAATATTGTTCAGCCATTGGTTGTAGGTATTCACCCAATTCTCTGGGTAAAACTTAATTTCGCCATTCGCGACGACTTCAAGTGCTTTTTCGGTAATGCTTTTGCCATCAGCCGCAGGCTTGCTCATTGCCACAAACCATTGGTCAGTCAGCATAGGTTCAATCACTACGTTAGTGCGATCACCACGCGGCACTTTGAGTTTGTGTTTATCAACTTTAACCAAATAACTTTGAGCTTCTAAATCCGTCACCACTTGTTTGCGTGCTGCAAATCGCTCTAAGCCTTGATAAGCCGCTGGCGCGTTTTCGTTTACAAAACCTTGTAGGTTTAAAATGCCTATCATCGGTAGTTTGTGGCGCTGACCCACTGCATAATCGTTAAAGTCATGCGCAGGCGTGACTTTAACAACACCAGTACCAAACTCTAAATCTACATAATCATCCGCGATAATGGGGATTTCACGGTCGCACAATGGCAATTTCACGTTTTTGCCAATTAAATGTTTGTAACGCTCATCTTCTGGATGCACCATTACGGCCACATCACCCAACATGGTTTCTGGCCGGGTTGTCGCCACCGTCAATTGGCCTGAACCATCCGCAAGCGGATAGTTGATGTGCCACATAAAGCCATCTTCTTCCTCTTGCACCACTTCCAAATCTGAAACGGCGGTACCTAATTTCACATCCCAGTTCACCAAGCGTTTGCCGCGATAAATCAGGCCTTCGTTATAAAGGCGTACAAAAGTTTCAGTCACCACCTTGTTTAAGCCAGCATCCATGGTAAAGCGCTCGCGGCTCCAATCTGGGGATGTTCCTAAGCGACGCATTTGCTTGGTAATCGTACCGCCTGAGTATTCTTTCCATTCCCAGACTTTTTCGAGGAATTTTTCGCGGCCTAAATCATGGCGTGATACGCCTTGTGCATCAAGCTGACGCTCAACCACAATCTGCGTGGCAATGCCCGCATGGTCTGTACCTGGTTGCCACAACGTGTTATCGCCGCGCATGCGGTGATAACGTGTGAGCGCGTCCATGAGCGTTTGGTTAAAACCATGCCCCATGTGCAACGTGCCTGTGACATTAGGCGGTGGCAGTAAAATGCAGAAATTGTCTTTAACTTCAGGGTTAGACTTTGTTGGTTTGTTAAAACCAGCAGCGTAATAGCCTTTGTCCTCCCAAAAAGCATACCATTTGCTTTCGATGGTTTTGGGGTCAAAAGACTTTGCCAATTCTTGGGCGAGTTCTGGAGTTTGTGCGGTATTTGTCATAGCCGCCATTTTAACATAGGCTGATGCGGCTTTTGCTGGTGTGATTTACGTTATAAAACGAAAATTCTAGTGTTTAAAGCCAGAAAAATGCGCCTGTAGAAACCGTTAATACCGCAAGATGAAAATAACTCCACCAAAGATAGCGTTGTCTGAGTTTTTGCGGTGACATGTTGGAGATTAAAAATAGCCGTCTATCACGCGGGGCGCGGATAATATGCACACCCGACTCTTTACGAATCTCACGATGTTGTAACTCAATTTCTCGCGTGGCCGCGCGGCGCGCTAATTCCCACTCTTGAAGGTCAATTTCACCGTTACCATCTAAATCAAAGCGTTTTTTAAGCTGGGCTGGGTCTTTTTTCCACTCGGTGAGCAACTCACCCACATCTTCTTTAACACTGAGCACTGAATTTGCACCGCCGATGGTGGAAAACTCACCTAACACGTAAATATTGCTGCCGGCAAACAGAAACTCTTCTACATGTTTATACTCGCCCTGATAGCTTACGCGCCGTTCTGGCGACATCACTTCAGCAAAATCTGGGTCAACCACGCATTTGCCTGTGCGGTCGTTAATTTCAAAGGTGCTTTCACTCACCCCACGGTTAATTTCGCGCCATTCGCGGTCACCATTATTTTTGCTATAAACAAAATAGCGAAACCAAATACAGGCCATGCCACTAAGCGGGCTGCGAATCAGATTTTCCGGGTCAACGCTTGCGCGCCCATATAACTCCACATAACCCTGCGCGGCTGAGCCAATGCGAGATGTTGCAATATCGGCAATGGCGCGCACCCGTTTATGTGTCGCAACCCAAGCAAATAGGCTAACGGCGGCAATGAGGGCTAAGGATATAACGCCCGTTCCCTGCTTACGCGTATTGATTGCAAATGCAAAAATACCTAAATAAGCGAAAGAAGTGATTGATTCAATATAGTAGCCGCGCAAGCCATTCCACATGGCAAACATTACCCATTAAAACGTTGGCTAACATCTATATCTTTTAGCTCTTCTGCAGCAAATTTTAACAATGTTGCAGCTTTAAAATTAAACATTTTTGCCACGAGCAAATCTGGAAATTGCTCAATGCGCACATTGTTGATATTCACGCTATCGTTATAAAACTCGCGTCTATCGGCAATCGCATTTTCAAGGCCGCTGATGCGTGATTGCAAATGCAAAAATTGCTCGTTGGCTTTAAGGTCTGGGTAAGATTCCGCAAGTGCAAACAGTTGGCCTAAGCCACTTCTAAGAATATTCTCCGCCGCACCTAAAGCTTCTACATTATGAGATTCGCGAGCCTCCGAAACGCGTGAACGCGCTTGAATGACTTTTTCTAGTGTATCTTGCTCGTGCTTCATGTATTGCTTGCAAGTGTCTATCAACTTGGGCAGTTCATCATGGCGCTGCTTAAGCAGCACATCAATATTAGCCCAGGCTTTTTCAACATTATGTTTAATGTTGACCAAACCGTTGTAAGTGATAACGAAATAAATGGCAACCACTGCCAGCACAACTAAAGTAATCATCGTGTTTCCCCAAAAAAAAATTGCGTTAAGTTAATAAGCACGCAGGCAAAGTTAACTTTAAGCAAATATAATGCCAAGCAAATTTTTAAATGTGCTTACACGCTAATGCATTGATTTTAAATCATTTGCAATTTTTTTTAGCATTACCAGCAATTACCCTATTGCAATTTTGGTCACTTTTTTGCCAAACGGCTGCTAAAGACTAAAACCCTCTAAATAATGCTTAATTTTTGCCCGAGCAAAAAACAATGCCCTGGAAGCCAGTATCCATGCGGCTTCCAGGGCAGCGCGAATGATATGGTTGTAAAAATTGCGTTTGTAAGGGCTTAAGTTGGGCGCAATAAATGCGGGCTGACTTTTTCCCAATAGCGAGAAAAACGTTTTAGGCGCTGTGCGCTAATTTCAACATTCACCAATTTAGGCACTGGCTCATATTTGGGTACAAAGGATTCTAGCAACTCGCGCACTCGACGGTTTGGCGTGTCTTGCGAAATAATGCGACCCACACCGCGCTTCATGAGTATATCCACCGTATCACCTGCCCACACTTCAACATTAGGGATTTCGCTTAAGCAATCAGCCACAAATTGCAAACGATTCAGCGACCAATTGCCATGTAATAGTGGATCAAACACAAAAAACTTTGGAAAAGGCTTTTCAAACAACGGGTTGACTGATGAAAGCATTTCGTCATGCACAAAAACCGCAATGGCGGGGGAAATTGAAACTGGCTTTTTGGGTAAATGCGTCACGACATATTGCTTAGCGGCAGGTGAAATACTGGTGTTAAATAATTTTGCACTCAACACTTCATCGCTGGCATTAAATGGACATTCGGCAAAGCATTTGGCGCAATGCGCATCGGCTGTAAAACGGCTAATTGTTTCTTTATTAGCAAAATACGGGCGCGAGCTAAAAGTGGAGGCAACCCATTGCCATGAAAGGTGATTACTAGCTAAATCGCCATCAATCGCATTTGCTTCAAACCAATCAGCCGCATCACGCCAATCAATTTTGCGATGATGCACCACATAGCTCGCTAACCATAATCGGGCATGATTGTGTAAATAGCCGGTGGTGAGCAAGTCTTTAATAAATGCATCCATACAGGGCAAGCCTGTTTTACCTTTTTTAATATCTTCTGCCAAAGGTTCGTGATTTATCACCACTTTGGGCGGCTCAATTTCGCTAAAAATCGCATCGCCTTCGGCTAACCATACTTGACGCCAATAATCGCGCCATGCAAGCTGCGCAACAAATTTATCGGCCTGAATGCCATGCTGCTTTTTAACAAAATCATAGGTCTCATTCAGCGAAATACAGCCGTGGCGCAAATAAGGCGACAAATGCGACACTGCTCCATTGATAAAATGTCGATTTCTACTGTAAGCAACCATATCAATACTATGGAGTTTTTTAATCCCGTTCGAACGCCCACCTACCCAATCAGACGGCAAATCTGCGCCCTTAGCTGCAGAAAAAATGCGCTTGATGTAATGGAGTCGCTCGGCGCGATCTTCTGGAATCGTTAATTTTTGCATGTGTGATAAACTGCTTTGAGACTTACAAATATATCGTCAATTTTTGTTAAATCTTAATGGTTTATGCCATAATTAACAATCACAACATCATTTAAACAAGGAAAATTATGATGCAAGCGATGTGGATTTGGGCGGCAATTGGCTTTATTTTGCTGGCTGCGGAAATGGCCACAGGTACTTTTTACGTGCTATGGTTTGGCATTGCAGCATTGATTGTTGCCATTATCACTTGGCTGATGCCAGACATAAGCATCAGTATGCAATTGATTTTATTCGCGATTATTTCTATAGGTACACTATTTATCTGGCGCACTTATTACAGAAAAATTGAAACGCATTCACGTGTTGGCCAAGCGCAAGGTGAGGAAATAGGCCGAGTTGGCTCGATTATTGAGCCTGTAAGCGCAACCCAAAATGGGCGCATTCAATTTGCCCAAGGCGTGATGGGTAGCCGTGAATGGGTAGCTATTGCAAACGAAACCATTCCAACTGGCACACAAGCGGTGGTGGTGGCGGTAGAGGGCAACGCGCTGAGAGTAATGCCACAAAAGGCATAAGAGCTTTCATCCAACCATGGGTTGGTGAAGCTTAAAATCGCAGTAGATTTAACGTTTTTTTAACTTTTATCGCTTTTCTGAAAGGCAACTTTATATGTTTACATCCATTGCAATTCCTTTAGTCATCGTTGCTATCATTCTTGCTATTAAGGGCATTCGCATTGTGCCGCAGGGCGAAGAATGGGTGGTCGAACGCCTGGGTAAATTTGCTGGCGTGTTGTCACCTGGCCTGCATTTAATCAACCCGATTATCACGCGCGTTTCTTACAAAGTGACCACCAAAGATATTATTTTAGATGTGCCAGAGCAAGAAGTGATTACGCGCGATAATGCGGTGATTTTAGCTAACGCCGTGGCATTTATTAAAGTGAGCAATATCGAGCGCGCTGTTTACGGCATTGAAAACTTCCGCGAGGCGATGCGCAATATGGTGCAAACGAGCTTGCGCTCTATTATTGGCGGTATGGATTTAAACCAAGCGCTTACATCGCGTGACCGCATTAAGGCCGAACTAAAAGATGCCATTGCCGATGAAGCGTTAGATTGGGGTTTAACTGTAAAATCTGTTGAAATTCAAGACATTAAGCCATCACCCAATATGCAAGATGCGATGGAACGCCAAGCGGCAGCAGAGCGTGAGCGCGTAGCTGTGGTGACAGAAGCTGAAGGTGCAAAACAAGCTTTAATTTTAAATGCTGAAGCGCGCCTAGAGGCGAGCCGTAAAGATGCAGAGTCGCAAATGATTGCCGCTAAAGCCTCTGCCGAATCGATTAAATTTATTACTGATGCCGTAAAAGAAAACAATGCTTCAGCGATGTTTCTATTGGGTGACCGTTACATTACTGCGTTACAAAAAATGTCCACTTCTGAAAATAGCAAAGTGGTCGTGATGCCAGGTGATTTAGTGGGCGCTGTGAAGAGCTTAGTGGGTGGAAAATAAATAGCATTATCGGGGGCAAAAATCCCCCGAGAGATTTTTATGCCTCTGCAAGCCGCATGGATACTGGCTTACAGAGGTGGTGAAATGATTTGCGCTAAAAATTGACTGATTTTTAGCGTTTTTTATGCCAATTTTCTGCTAATTTATTAAGCACAAACCGTACAAATTGCATCTTTTTTCAGCTTGATTTCTCGCCACTGCATCGCCATTGCATCGAGTAACAACAAACGTCCTTGCAAGCTTTCACCAATTCCCATCAATATTTTTAATGCTTCAGCCGCCTGGCATGTGCCTATCATGCCCACTAGTGGCGCAAAAACGCCATTAGTTCCACAACGCAAGTCTGTACCTTCGCCATTATCAGGAAACAAACAGTGATAACAAGGGCTATCAGCGTGGCGCATGTCATACAACGTTATTTGTCCTTCAAACGCTAATGCGGCACCAGAAACTAACGGTTTTTTGTGCTTAACGCACAGCCTATTAAGCATATAGCGTGTGGCAAAATTATCTGAACAATCCAGCACAACATCAGCCGCCGCGACTAATTCAGACATGGATTCTTCAGACGATTTCTGCTGAATGGTATGTACTGTAACGTCAGGATTTATCTCAAAAATCGCCTGTTGCGCCGAAACCGCCTTATTGATGCCGACACTTTGCGTAGTGTGAATCACTTGTCTTTGCAAATTGGTTAAATCCACCACATCAAAGTCACAAATGGTGAGCGTACCCACCCCGCTTGCCGCCATATAAAGCGCTGCAGGAGAGCCCAAACCACCCGCACCCACAATTAACACGTGGCCTTGAATGATTTTTTTTTGCCCCGCATATTCAATTTGGGGTAATAAAATATGGCGGCTATAACGGAGGAGTTGATGGTCGTTCATGCAATTATGGCAGTTTGCCAGCACTGACCATGCGGTTAAATAACGCTGGGCGTGTAATCCAAATACACATATCATCAAAAGTTGGGGATAACACATCGTCTTGATAGACTGGGTTTGCAATTTCATACGTTGCGTTTTCACCATCGGCAATTTTATTTTTACCCGTAGTGCAAACTACTGCCACCGCCCTTTCGCCTGCAATGGTTTGGCTAGTTCCATCGGCTTTTTCAACATCAATATTGCCAGTTTGAGTGGTCGCTAAAGAAAATGTTGTTGCAAATGCAGGGTCTACTCGGTAAATCCAATAACCAGCCCATGGGTCCGCGGCTGCACTTCTGGGCTCGCCCCAAGCATCTACTTCGTGCACTCCTAAATCTTTCCAAGGCAGCACGCCTGCAGCTGCAGTGATGAGACAAGCGGCATCGCTATGCCCATAATTGACATTATCTGCAGGGTTAGTTGTGGTAGTTGGACAAGGCAATTTTCCATTAATCATAGCGTAGCCATATAACGCCTCTCGCATTTGCTCTAAACGTACTTTAGTTTCACCATAATCTCTTAAATCGCGCTGGGCGCTCAGCGGCGTTAAAAAAGCTGCCAGCAACAAGCCCACAATGACTAGCACGACGGCCATTTCCACTAGTGTAAAGCCAAATTGATATTTCTTTATATTCATATTTATTCTGTCATTATGGCAACACATACAAACTATCATTAGTAGATGCAGATAGGGTGGTATATATATCGTTTGCTAACACATTCCAACCATCTTGATTTTCTGCATCTTCTAAGTAACTTGATAGGTTTATATTTTGCGATGGATTGTTTCTTACGGTTGCATTTAGAGGGGTCCCCGCCAAAATAATAATTGCATCCTTACCTACACCATCAACAGATAACTGAGCAGAACACCCTGATGGGGCAGTTGCTAAGGAATTAGTACCAACACTGTAGAATATAGTTTGTCCCCACAAATTATAAACGAACCAATCTGGCAGATTTGCCCCCATGCTTATAGGTAGGCCTTCATCTGGAAACCTACCCCTACAACTAGTTGTATCACTAATACAATCAGTAAAATATCCAGTATTTGTTACATCAAGGCAAAATGCATCGTTATACTTAGCGGGGTATGGATAGTAACCATGTACTGAGAAATAGTTTTGCAAAATCATCCTTAACTCCCTCCCAACTCTTTTTTCTATAGTTTTCATTAGTTCAGAAGCGGAGATATATGTAAGATGGTCATTAAAATTATCGGTGACTTTCCCCTTAATAAATGGGCCATTATTTATCGAGTTGCTTCTAGAATTTTGAGTTTCAAGATAATTGGTAGCGCAACGATTTTCAGTAACGTTGGTAGCAGTGGCGGGACAAATGGCTGAATTTGAAGGTGAACGACTTTGTCCACTCACAGGGTCACCAACAGCAAAAACTATTGCGGCAGCCTCCATTCCGGATGATGTCATTAAAGTTAACCCATCTGGAGCATAAACCTGTAAGGAAGCCCTAGTATCACTATTTATCGGCTGAAGCATATTTGGTCTCTTTCTAAAAGAGCCATCAATTACATACCATAATGGCTCCCCATAGCCATCAGTCAACTCCTCAACTCCTATTGTTTTCCAAGGTAGTCTTCCAACTTTCCCTGCAACACACGACCCATCTTCAACTCCATATCCCGATGTACCAGGCGCATCGTTGTCAGGACAAGGCAACTCTCCTGGGCGCGCAGTTCCCACCAAACCACCTCTCATAACAGACCAACCTATTAAAGCATTTTTTGCTTTTGCTAATGCTAACTCTGTTTTTTTATTCCGCTCTATCTTCACACTATCGCTATCAAGCAAACCAAATAAAGTCGCCATGCCCGCCAACACCACAGCCAGCATAAAAATCAGTAATGCACCGCCTTGCTGCCTTCTCGTGCGAGCATTTTGATTATTCATCACCACCATCTATCACACCACTTTGCTCTAATGCTAAATTCCTGGCTTTCTCTACTACTTGGCGTTCGTAAATTTGGTTACTTTCTGGGTCAAAAGTTTGCCCTGCTTTTAGGCGTACCTGTTTACCGTTAGCGGGAATGCTAACGTCAACCCCTTCCACCGCTGCATTTTTCTTTGCAATACCTCGCTGATTTAGCTTGCCTATTTTTACGCTATCTACAGTGCTATTTTCTTGTACTGCTTGGTTGTTAATCCATAGCGTATTACCTTTGCCATCACTGCGTTTTACATAGCCTTGCAAGGTAACGGGGTCTGGTAACTCTATTGGAGTAGCTTTTTCTATAACTTCCAACTCACTATTTGGTTGTGGAACTATCACTTTTAATTTTTGGTTTTGCCTAAGTATGTCTAGGTTGCTTCTCTCAGCTGGACGGCTAAACAAGCGGCCGAAATTGTCGTTTGGCGCTGCTTGCAAATTTGTCGTATAAGCATAGCTTAAGACAATAAAGCATACTTTAGTAATCATGTTCATGGAGCTGCCACCCCCACGGAAGATGCGGGCTCATGCAATGTAAGCCAGTCCAACTCACATGTTGCATGTAAATTTGCCACTAATTGCCTACTCATCTGCTCGCTGTTGTTATTTAACCTAGTCAGTTCGCAATCACGCAATATAAAAGGTGCGGTGTTGTTAGCTGAGAGAGACTCGATTAACTGTAATATATCGCCTTCATGCAGCATATCAAGATCTAACTTCATTATGGAGCGATTTAAGACAAATCCTCCAATATTGCTGGCAAAACTTGGCTGGTATTTTTCTTGCTGACTAATACTGTAGTTCACGCCAAAAAGTTTGTGTTTCTTATGCTGCGCCCGCAACTCATCCACCCACTCAATACGACGCTCTTCGCCCACAAAGCCTTTGTCTATGAGAATCTGGTATTGAGGTAAATATGTTGTAATGGTTTCTTTTTCTATGCCAGCTGATTGAAAATGCTGCTTTGCTGAATTGAGCAAACCTTGCTGTGCTTGCAAACTCTGCTGTTGACTCGTGCTGTAGCGATAAGCAAAACCAATTAGCACTAAGCATATTACTACCACAACCACCAATATCATTAACGGCGTTTGCAATTTTTTTTGCTCTTGAGTTTTGCTAAGCGAACGGGCTGTAGTTGCGGTCATGGCGCTGCACTTTCATTAGTAGCAACATCTTTTTCGACAAATTCTGAAGGCTTGAGAATCACTTTAAGCTTAAATACAGCTGGTTGTCTTTGGGTAGATTGCTCATCAGTAGTGCTACCCTGCAAACCAACGTATGAACTTACGTTTACTGGAGCTTGAATCACTTCAACAGACTCTACATATCTATCCATTTTTAAATTAGATACAAATTTATTCACACTATTGAGCGCGGCGCGATAATCCCCTGTGAAGTTTGAAATTTCTGCGTTGATAAATCCCAACTCTCTCAATGTATTGGTATCCATTGATAAGGTTGAATTAGCTACATCCGTAGTTTGTGCGTTTACTACAGGCAGTAATTTATCTTCATCTTTCATGTTTACATCACTGCTTAGCGCCCACCGTAGGCGATCTAACTGAATTTCAGGCGATTGCTCTAAAGCGGTGCTTACTACTTGCATGACACGGCGTGGTGATTTTGGAAAAGAGTTAATCGTTTTATCTAGCTCCACAGCTAATTGCAAATCGCCAGCACCTATTGGCGTATTTGGAAAGTTTTTTGCAGCTTCATCATAACGATGCTGTTGAATCACCGTATCTTGTAAAGCTTGTCGATAGCTTTCCTTGTAGTCTAGCCCTTGTTTAAATATCAATCCGGCTAAAGTTACACCTACCGCCCCTAGCGCAAAGGTAGATATTTTAATGACCTGCTTAATTTTATTAGCTTGATACTCTTTAGTCTGCGAGCTTGGCGCTAAGTTATCTACAATATGGCCTTTTGCAAGTAGTTGCATGTGTAGCAACTCTGGGGTTTGCTGCACTAATTGCGTAGATAAACCTAGGTTTTTGGCTATTTCGCTTAAAACAACATCATCACACTGTATATTTTGTTCTTGACTAATGCTTTGTGAAATTGTTTGCGTACTTCCATCTACACTTAATAGCACTAATTCCAGTGGAGTTTCTTGTGCTATAAAACGCTGGCTCATTAAATAGAGTCGCGTTTTTTCAGTTTCTACTAAATAAAAATAACTGAGCTGGTTATCGTCTAATGGCACGTTCGGAACCAAACGGCTCATGCGCAAGCGCCCGTTGTGCAAATAGGTTTGGCGCAACCCTGAAGATAACTTCTCGCATAACAAAATATGCGGTGCCATGAGCTTTAGTTGACGGACCAATACTTGGCTTAGCATAGGAAGCAAGTAAACACCGACTAATGGTGCTTTAGCTGCCTGAATTATTGCAACCCAAGTTTTAATAAACTCGTCTTTAGTGAGAGCGACAAATAAATACTGGTCGTCCTTGCGTTTTTCCGTATCTCGTTTAATAAAGTGTGCTGTTCGGTATACCAACCCACGATAAAACTGATTAAGCTTTCGCTCAATAAGCTCACGCTTTGCATTACCTGCCGTATGAGGCAGACTCTCAAGTTTGTAATCTTCTTCGACAGCATCTGCAACTAAATATACCGGGGTATTTTCGTGCTTCTGCAAGAACTCTGCAAATGCGAGTTGCCCTTCTTCATGATGACCAAACGTTTGGCTACCTTGTAGCTCGCCCGCACGCCATAACCCTGCCAAGAGTTGGTTTGCCGTTGCGCAAAGAATAATTTTTTGTTGGCTAACTTTAAACATTTATATTTTCAGTTTACTAAATGAATCGTACACTGGCCCCAACACAGAGAACATAATGAACCCCAAAATCAACCCCAAAATCACCGTTAGTGCGGGCTCTATCATTTTAAGCATTTTTTCCATGGAGTCTTTCACGTCTCTATCGTAAAAATAACTAATGTTTAGCAATGCCTTATCTAGTGCACCTGTATTCTCTCCCACCCGTATCATGCGTACCACCAACGGTGGAAATAAGCCAGCATTACGAAAACTTTCACTCATCGCGTCTCCAGCATTAATTTGTGTCTGAACACGGCTTAAAGCATCTGCCACTACGCGATTACCTACTATTTTTTCACTAATTTTAATCGCATCCAAAATAGGAATACCTGTTTGATACATTAACGCAAAATAACGTGCAAACCTTGCCATAATAACTTTATGTAAGATCGGTCCTGTTACTGGCATATTAAGCTTTAGCAAGTCAAATCGATATCGGGCTACTGGGTCAGACTTAACAATAGCATACACAGCGAATGCCATCAGTAAAGGCACCCCTAAAATTAGCCACCAATAATTTACTATTGCATTTGATGTAGCAATTAAAATCTTAGTGTTTAAGGGCAACTCTTGTCCCATATTTTTTAAAAAACCCACCATTTGTGGCACTAAATATGTCATTAAAAATGCCACCGCAGCAAATACTACTACGGCAACAAATGCGGGATAAGTAAGTAGCTTTTTCGTTTGCGACATTAACTCATCTTGCCAGCGTATGGTTTCAAACAAGTTATTAAAAACTACTGGCAACTGGCCAGTTTTTTCGCCAGCTTCAATTAAACTGACGAACACTTCACTAAATACGTTGGGGTGTTCTGCCAGCGCTTGGCTTAGTATTTTTCCACCTTCTACTTCAGCACTCACCGCACCCAATACTTTTTGAAAATAGGGGTTTGTATTGTTTTCTCGCATATCCTGCAAGCAATCAAGCAATGGCACACCTGCGCTCGAAAGCTGCTCCATTTGAAAGCAAAACATCACCAAATCTTGGTTGCTCACCTTGTTGCGATTCATTAGGTTGGTGGATTTTTTCGCTACGCGAAAAGTGATTAAATCCAAACCCATACGCTGCAATCGAATTTCTAAATCCACTTCGTTTTGCGCATCTATCTGGCCAAACGCTGGGCGACCTAACTGGTCAACAGCTTTATAATTAAAGGAGGCCATGTGTTTATTTCTTACGCGTTACCTTATTCGTGTTTTCACTTAAGTGATTGGTCAAATCAATCACCCGCATCACTTCCGCTAAACTAGTATGTCCTTCTAAAATACGACGCACACCATCTTCAGCTAGCGTAATAAATCCTTTTTCTCGCGCTAGACTTTGCAATTCGTCCAAATGCGCCCGACGAGATACTAGTGAGTCAAAATCATTATCTATACGTAACAGCTCTACTATTGCCATTCGTCCACGATACCCATTTTGATTACACTTTTTACAGCCTTTGGGCTTGTAAATTTGAGGCTTTTCAGTCGATTTTAAGCGTAAAATTTTGCGTTCCATCTCATCAGGCTTATGCGCTTCTTTACAGTGTGGGCATAAAACTCGCACTAGGCGCTGTGCTACTACTCCAATAATATTTCCTGCCATTATGTCTGGCAATATGCCAATATCTGATAAGCGTGGAAATGCCCCTAATGCAGAATTGGTATGCAAAGTACTAAATACTTGGTGTCCGGTCATGGCGGCTCGAAAGGCCATAGTAGCAGTGTCGTTGTCGCGTATTTCGCCCACTAAAATAATATCTGGGTCTTGCCGCATAATTGAACGTATGCCATTAGCAAAATCCACTTTATTGACCTCAGCCACTGAAGTTTGCCTCATCATAGTGACTGGGTATTCCACAGGATCTTCTAACGTCATGATGTTGACGGCTTCAGTATTGCGGCTAGATAGCAATGAATATAGCGTTGTGGTTTTACCACTACCAGTTGGCCCTGTGACAATCAAAATGCCTTCGGGTCGCGTAAGCATCAAGCGCATTTCGTCTAAAGTTTCAGGGCGCAAGCTCATGCGCTCTAAGGGAATAATTGATTTTTCGCGGTCTAGTACGCGCAATACAATATTCTCTCCGTGAATGGTTGGGTGTGTAGATACCCGAAAATCTATCGGGCGACCACATAAATTCATGTTTAATCGACCATCCTGGGGCGCTCGTGTTTCAGCAATATCTAGTCCACTCACCACTTTTAGTCGAACAGCTAAACCGCTCCAATAGCTTTTGTGCAAACTCCGGATTTGTTGTAGCACTCCATCAATTCTGTAACGAATACGCAAAAAAGCATACTCTGGCTCAAAATGAATATCAGATGCGCCGCGCTTTACCGCATCCATCAGCAACGCCCCTACTAAGCGCACGACTGGCTGCGTATATTCATCTCCACCCGCAGTCAAACTTTGGTAGTCAATTTCCCCTGTTTCAATTTCACGCAAAATGCCATCTACTGACAACTCATAGCCGTAAAATTGGTCTATATACTCTTCGAGCTGAGCCTCAGCGGCAAGCACGGGTTTGAGTTGAATCTTACCGCCTAATAGCGCCCTTAGTTGGTCTAATGCAATCACATTAAACAAATCTGCCATTGCCACAACTAGAGTTTGGGTCGCATCTTCAAACGCCACTGGCAATAAATGATAGCGACGGCAAAAATCTTGTGGCACCATTTGAAGCGCATCTGAATCAGCCACCACAACAGACAAATCAATACTTTCTTGACCAATCGTATGCGCTACTATGTCGCGCACCATCGCTTCAGACACAAAACCTAAACGCACCAACTGGCGCCCCAAAGGCAAATCATTTTGCGCCTGCTCAATTGTGGCTATACGGAGCTGATCTTGCGTAATCAGCCCTTGTTGTACCATTAGTTCGCCTAAGCGAAGTATGCGTCGTTGCTCTGCCATTATTTAATCTATTGTTTTGACTGTATTGATTTACTGAAGAACTTGAATTCTAGCCTCTAACGTTGCTCTATCTGGACTAGACCCACCCAACTGATTGAGTAAGTCTAAAGCTCTTTGGTATTGTGCGAGCGCCAATTTTTGCTTGCCCATTTGCTCTAAACTCACCGCCAAATTAAAAGCGTAATCAGCATTATTTGGAGCAAACTTGCATGCATCAAAATAGGCAGCTTGTGCTGATGCCCACTGGTTTTGCTCTGCATATATGTTGCCTAGTGTAGCGTGTAAGTGCGCTGCTTCAGGTTGATGAGCTAAGAGATTTTTTACTCGACTTTCGGCATTAGATTTCTCGATATTTACTAACGGATTCACTAGCGCGGTTTGAGCGATACTATTTTGCGGATCAACCTCTATTACTTTTTGAAACCACCCAGCTGCATCAGCCTCACGGCCTTGACGTTGCGCGATAGCCGCCATTCCTAGTAAGGCATCCACATTTCGAGCATCATGTTGTAAAACTTGACGGTACATCTGTTGTGCACTGACATCCTCACCCCTTGTAAAAGCTTGATATGCAGCTAACAAGGTTGGATCAACAACAGAAATCGGAGACTTACTGGTTAATTTTAGTGAAGCTTGTTTGCCAGTATTCAGTGCTCCGCTAGACGGAATATCTTCAGATTGCATGGCTTCTCCGGCCGTTAGAGAACTGGTGACCGTTTTTCTCACTTTATTTTTGTTAGCTGAAGGCTGTTGATTGCTCGGTAACTTCTTCGCAATAGACTTAGTGTCCTCGGCTAAAGCAACCGTAGGTAAAACCTCTTGGTGTGACTGCCGCGTACTTTCAGTATTAACCTCTTCCTCAACAGTTTCTTGTGTTTTTTCTATCACATTTGAAGGTTGTTGCGTAGGCAACACTGCTACGGCAACATTCGCTGGTGCGGGCTTAGTAAAGTACTTATAGCCTTGTATACTCAACAATATCAGCACTGCTCCACCTACTCCCAAAAACAACAAACTAGCAATAGAGCTTGGTGGTTTAATAGCTTGATTTGCTACAAATACTTTTGCTGCTGTTTTTTGGTTGTTATCTATCTTTGGTGCTACAACTTGTCTCTCAGTAATCCGCTCAGTGGATTTTGGTAATGGCTTAGTTTCTGCTTGTGAGAATTGCGGTGATTTAGCGTCAGTTACATGAGTATTAAATTGATTTGGTGTTTTTTCTAGTGGCTTTCTTTCTGGCATGGGGTCAATTTTTTTTGCTGCCACGGGCATGGCCCCTAAGCCCGCCTCCTCTTCTAATGACAATTGATTTTCTGTTTTTTGTTGAACAGATATATGCGCTCCTTCGGCTAATTTAAGCTCTTCTTTTGGAGCAAGTTCAAGTGATAAACCAGCGTCCGTAGATTTTTTTTCGCGGTCTGCCAGCTTATCTTTCTCAGCATTGGCTAAAGCTTTAATGAGCAAACTCATCCGCCAGCTACCTTTCACCTTCTGTTTCAAGCGTTTGCTGCAACTGTGGGGTAGGGAGATATTGTTTATAAGCTGCCAGTTCATCACTTTCTAAACTAGCATTTTTAACTACAGTAGGGCGTAAGAAAATGACTAATTCTGTTTTCTTATTAGAATGGTCGCGACCTTTAAAAATCTCACCTAAGCCTTTTATATCAGACAGGCCTGGCACGGCGTCTGTGTTTCGCTGAATTTCATCTTGCATCAAGCCGCCTAATATTGCTGTATTGCCACTGTTGACTTGTAAAAGTGACTCCATCTCACGCACTTGAATTTGCGGCACTTGGCTGGCGATGTTGGCTAGCTGTGGATTTGGATCACGCACAAAACCCAATACCCGAGAAATTGTTGGTCGTACATTAACATTCACCACACTGGTTTCATTGATTTGTGGCGTGACGCTCATCACAATACCAACTGGCACTGTATTTGGTGTAGTGGTTATTGTGGACAACACACCGCCCTGTGTCGCCTGAGATTGTTGTGCTTGCACTGTGAAATATACTAAATTATCTACAACTTTTAGAATGGCAGTTTGGTTGTTAAGTACCATCAACTTAGGGCTGGAAATCACTTTAGTATCCCCGAATTGCTTAAGTAAAGTCACTGAAGCAGCAAGATTACCTAGGGAGCTAACAGGATTTAAGTATCCTACCGAAAATCCTGTATTGGCGGCGTTAACTGTGGGTCCAAGAGACTGCTGAAAGGTAAAGCCACTGCTTGAAGCCGTATTACCGAAACGACTCCAATCAATACCTGCTTGATAACTATCATTTAAACGCACTTCAACGATAGTTGCCTCGATTAACACTTGGCGGCGCGCACTAGACATTACTTTATCAATAAAGTCTTGTATTTTTTCATGTTGCTTATTAGTTGCTCGCACATTGATAATGCCAGCTTCGCGGTTCACAATTACTGTACCCGCAAAGAGAGTTTTAAACTCATTTCGATCTTCTTCTATCGCTTTTTTTGCTTCAGCTGCCTCTACACTATCAGATGTTATGTTAGTCTGTGTTGTCTTGGTCTTGGTACTTGATTTCGTATTGTTTCCTGTTCGCGAAATAATAATTTCCTTATCAGTTTCAGCCAAAATATCTTTGAGATTTTTTTCCAAAGTTTCCCAAAAATGACTTTTTGATTCGCTAGTTACAGATGTTCGTGAGCTATTATTTGCACCATTACCGGCACTATTACTCACTGTACCATTTGCACCTGAACTTTGAGATGCACTAGAAATCTGTCCATCAGCACCTATAAAGCTTGTAGTATCTCGAGACATATTGACGTAATCAACCTTGTAAGTTCGCAGTACGGGCTGATCTGGCGCAATGGTCAACACATTGTTTTGAATTTTATAGGTTAAATCTACTTGTTTTGAGATGCGCTCTAAAATGGCGGGTAAAGTTTGATCAACGGCATTAAGCGTGACATTACCTTTAATACTTGGGTGTATATCTACATTGAACTTACTATCACGTGCAATGGCAAATAGCACTTCTTTCACAGGGGTGTCATAAACCACGATGCTATAGACTGGCTCTTTAGCTTTTGCTTTAGGCGGCGGCAAGTAAACTTGATTTGTAATTGGCTTGGGAATGCCCACATTGACTGGTACGTCTGCAATTGCTTGTGTGGCTTGTTCTCTTGCTTCGCTTTGCCCATCAATATGACCATTTGATGGCTGAATTTTTGATTCATGCGCACACGAAGCAAAAGTTAGCGCTAAGGCTACGCAAATTAGCGATAATACTTGTTTATTTTTTGCCAAAGGTGACCCCTTTTTTTGAATGCTTTAACCACAATTTACCGTATTTTTGCACAATACCATAAAATTGCAAGTGGTATTTATATAAAATACTAAAGCAAAACAATAATTTACAGGGGGTTTTTACTATTTTTGTTCAAGCTCGTTGCTTATTCCCAACAAAGTGCGCAGTTGTGGGCGGTTATTTTTAATAGATGTCGGTAAAGCTTGCATAGCCGCCAAAGCTTCCGCCCGCTGATTGTAAGTACCGAATAAAAACACGTTTAGCGTTGTGCCTGCTTGCTTTTTACGATAAACATACAAGTTATCAATTTCTATTTGATGACTGAGCGCTTCCAACTCATTTTTCACTTGGCTTTTATCTGCTGAAGTCATGATTTGCAAGGTAATACTGTTTGGGTCGCCGTTTTTAAGCCATTGTTGCGTAGCCGCCAAGCGTTCATCTAACAATTGTTGAGCAGCATCCTTGATTACCGATTGCGGCTTAGTTTGCTGAGCTTTTACTGCATTTTGAGTCAAAACATATTCTACTTTTTGACTTGTTGGCTTTTTCTGTTGTAACCAATATACCAGTGATAGCGCAAGTAACAGCACCCCAAATAGTGACAGAAGCCCATGTTTAGAAGTCAAAAATTGTTGAATTCCGCTTGATTTAGCTCGAAATTCGCTATCTTGTATGGCCGCTTTCACATGCTTAGCCGTCACTTGATGTACATTTTCGGCATAGGCCGCTAGCAAGCTTTTTTCCGCCAAAATATTCACCCGCCGCACCAAACCCTCTGTGGCGTTAGCAAGTTTCTTAACCGCACTTTCCGTGAACAAAGGTGGGCCAAAATAACCTGCTGCGCGCAGACGAAAAATCAAATATTCACCTATATCCTTTGTTTGTAGTGGCCCCAAATGAAAGCTGTGCGTGATGCGCTCACGGAGTTGACGGATGTGTGGCTGATTCAAGTTTTCATCCAGCTCTGGCTGGCCAAACAACACAATTTGCAGCAGTTTATCTTGCCTCGTTTCTAGATTTGAAAGAAGCCGAATTTCTTCTAGCGTTGCTAGCGGCATCCCTTGTGCTTCTTCCACAAAAATAACTACTTGCTTGCCTTCAGCGTGGCGTTTAAGCAAATGCGCCTGCAAGACTTGCATCACTTTTAAGCGATCAGCATTTTTTGGTAATTTAAGTTGCAGCTCAAAGGCAATAGCATGAAGTACGTCTTCGGGAGCCACACTGGGGATGGCCAAATAAATGCTTTCGACTTTATCGGGTAAAATGGCTTGTAACATGCGGCACAGCATGGTTTTTCCGCTACCCACTTCTCCCACCACCTTGATAATGCCCTCGCCACTATTAATGGCATAGACTAGCGCATCTAACACCGCACCACGATTGCCGCCAGAATAGAAAAAATCTGTATTGGGTGTGATTTTAAATGGCGGCTCTTTTAAACCAAAGTGCGGATAATACAAGGCAAATCCTTACTCAATTAGGTATTTTCAGGCGTGCTCATTCGGCTATAGAGTGTAGTGCGGTTTACATTCAACAACTTAGCTGCCTGACTTAAATTGCCGTGTGTCATTTGCATGGCGGCTTCAATATAAGCTTTTTCCCAAGTCTTAAGTACCACATCTAACGACACATTCGCTTGGTTTTGTAAATGCCGTTGTGCTTGCGCTTTTAGACTAGCTTCGTCATTAAAGTTGAGTGGTTCATCATTGCTAGATTGTGCTGACTGAGATAAATCAAACTCTGCAACCAAATCATTGGCTTTGATAGTTTTACCTGAATATTTTGCGATTAAACGAATCACAATATTTCTTAATTCGCGCACGTTGCCAGGGAAATTGTATTCCAACCAACGCGCTTGCGCTGTGGCATCTAAGCTAAAAGGCACTTGACCAATTTGATTTGCATAAAAAGCAGAAAAATGCTCCCTCAACAGTTGCTTATCTTCACCTAATTCACGTAATGGTGGTACAGCAATCGCAAATACACTTAAGCGGTGATATAGGTCAGACCTAAAGCGCCCCGCCCGAGATTCAGCGCGTAAATCTCGGTTAGTCGCTGCCACAATACGTGCTCTGCTTTTGCGCGTTTGTGTTTCACCTATGCGTTGATATTCGCCGTTTTCAAGCACCCTTAATAATTTAGCTTGCAGTTCTAAAGGTAGCTCGCCAATTTCATCTAAAAACAAAGTCCCTTCGCTGGCATCTTCAAAGTAGCCAGTATGCGCAGAAATTGCACCTGTAAACGCACCCTTGGTGTGACCAAACAAAATAGACTCTGCCAATAATGGTGATATCGCTGCACAGTTTACTGATAAGTAAGGTTGCGATTTACGTTTGCTAGAGTAATGAAAACTACTAGCGATTAACTCTTTACCGCTACCAGACTCGCCCTCAATCAAGACTGGGAATGGTGAGTCTGCAAATTGCGAAATTTGCATGCGCAATGCCTGCATAGGAAGGCTATTACCTAGTAAGCCTTCATGCAGTTGCTGCTCTGTTTTGATTTCATTAAGCTCAACATCTTGCACTTTTAATGCATTGAGCAACATGTCTTTGAGTTTATCAACATCACAAGGTTTGGCAATAAAGTCCACCGCTCCCAGCGATAATGCCCGCTTCACGTTTACATCGTCACTTTGACCAGACAGCACATGAATTTTTATAGTGGGAGAATGGGCTAATAATGCACTAATCACCTTAAAGCCTTCTTCAGGCGTGTGCGGTGATGGCGGTAAACCTAAATCAACCAATGCTAAAGCAGGCGGTGCATCTTGCTGTAATAACAAGCTTTTTAATTGCGCGTGAGACTCAGCCACACAAACATCAAAATATTTACTTAATACAAAGTGCAACGTATCCGTAATTAAAGGATCGTCATCAATTATCATCAACACGGGACGCGTTTCGGCCATCAATAAAACCTTATTTATCGTTATAGTGAGCTACCAGCAATACTATAGCCCTAAAGCCTACAGGTTTCAATATTTTGATGCAGGAGAAGTTGGGGTGGCTGATGGGGCTCGAACCCACGACAACTGGAATCACAATCCAGGGCTCTACCAGCTGAGCTACAGCCACCATAGAGACAACAAAACCGATTGGCCTGCCCGACAGGAATCGAACCTGTAACCCCCAGCTTAGAAGGCTGGTGCTCTATCCGGTTGAGCTACGGGCAGATTGGTTACATGACGACTAAAAAGATAGACCAAAAAAACTGGTCGGCGTGGAGAGATTCGAACTCCCGACATCCTGCTCCCAAAGCAGGCGCGCTACCAGGCTACGCTACACGCCGAAGAGGCAGAAATATACTGGAAACTCGGCAGTAGGTCAATTCTAATATGTTAAAATGTGACACTTTTTTAATAAATCACCGAATATTTAGCCTTAAAAACTCATGACAGCCCAAATTATTGATGGCAAAGCCATTGCCGAAGCCCTTTTAAACTCCATTAAATCTCGAATTCAAGCGCGCTTAGCTTCTGGAAAGCGCGCGCCTGGTTTGGCAGTAATATTATTAGGCGGCGACCCTGCCTCTGCTATTTACGTGCGCAATAAACGTTTGGCGTGTGAGAAAGTCGGCATTATCTCTACTGCTTATGACATTCCTGCATCCACAACAGAGCCTGAACTACTTGCGCTGATTGCGCAGTTAAATCAAGATGAGTCGGTAGATGGCATTCTTGTGCAATCGCCTTTACCTGCGCACATTGATGAAGAAAAAGTGATTGAGTGCATCAGCGCTGCCAAAGACGTTGACGGATTTCACCCTTACAACATTGGCCGACTTGCTGTACGTCAACCCACTTTGCGCTCTTGTACGCCGTTTGGGGTCATTAAGATGTTACAGGCCATGAATATTGATTTAATGGGCTTAGATGCTGTGGTTGTGGGGGTTTCAAACCATGTGGGACGTCCAATGGCATTAGAGTTACTCTTAGCTGGCTGCACAGTGACAAGTTGCCATCGTCACACCAAAGATTTAGCAAAAGTGGTTGCGCAGGCAGATTTAGTAGTCGCCGCTGCAGGCAAACCCGGTTTGATTAAAGGCGAATGGATTAAATCTGGCGCTGTGGTGGTAGATATTGGCATCAACCGCTTGGCAGATGGCAGTTTGGCGGGTGATGTTGAGTTTCACATCGCCAAACAGCGCGCTAGTTATATTACGCCTGTGCCGGGCGGCGTGGGACCAATGACTGTTGCTACTTTAATGGAAAATACCCTTTTAGCGCTTGAGCTACAAGAAGCCTAACCACCTAAACGGGCTAATTTCTTTGGATTTTAGCAAATAGTTTATTATAAATTTACAAAAGGCTATATTATCAAAACGATATTAGCGTTATACTCACGCGCGAATTAATTTTAGCAAGTTTTAAGTGCATTCTCCTAAAACGCACTATTTTTGAGGTATAAGATGGCAGACGTAGCGACCAAGCAATTTACCCCTTATCAGCCCAAAGCTGATGAGCAATATATGAGTAAACAGCAACTTAATCATTTTCGTAAAATTTTAAATGATTGGAAACAAGAACTTAGCCAAGAGCTAGACCGCACGGTGCACACCATGCAAGACGAGGTCACGATGTTTGCTGACCCTAACGACCGCGCCAGCCAAGAATCTGACATGACGCTTGAACTGCGTAACCGTGACCGTGAACGCAAATTGATTAAAAAAATTGACGAAACCTTACGCAATATTGACGAAGGCGATTACGGTTATTGCGAAGGTTGTGGTATCGAAATTGGTCTTAAACGCTTAGAAGCGCGCCCAACCGCAACCCTCTGCATTGATTGCAAAACTTTAGATGAAATGCGTGAAAAGCAAGTAGCGAAATAAAATTTCGCTACTTGCTTTCAGTGAAGACTAACCTTTAGGTTATGTCGGAACTAAAAGCAGGTTGCTAAATAGTTAGGAGCAAACGTCATGAGCCTCTCTTATAAAAATATCAAATCAGTTGTTCAATCATTTCTTCCAGTGATATTCGTCATTGCGTTGTTACTGCTGGATTGGTATTTTGGTTGGCCAATTTAAACTCCGATTTCAATGCTCACATGCCCGAAATTTTCGGGCTATTTTTTTGCTTAAAATTTAAGCAAAATTCCCCCGAGAGATTTTTATGCCTCTGTAAGCCTCATGCAGACTGGCTTAGCGGGGAGGTGAAAAGATGTTGTGTGATTTATCACTGCTCTTTTATATTTTTTAATGTGCGAATTTTGTAAAATAACAGCATAAAAAAAACCCGCAGTTACGCGGGTTTTAAGTTACTATTTTCAAATAGCAATAACTATTCAGCATCTTTCGCTGGTGGGTCAATCAAGGCTTTCATGCTTAAGCGCACTTTGCCTTTGTCATCAATTTCCACGACTTTCACCTTAACGATGTCGCCTTCTTTTACAAAGTCACTCACGGCTTTTACACGCTCATGCGCGATTTGTGAAATATGTACCAAGCCATCTTTACCTGGTAGCAATGAAACCACTGCGCCAAAATCGAGCAATTTCACTACTGGGCCTTCGTAAATTTGGCCGACTTCTACTTCTGCAGTAATCGCTGCAATACGACGTTGTGCTTCTGCACCTTCATCAGCATTTGTGCAGGCGATTTTCACCGTACCATCTTCTTCAATATCAATGCTGGTGTTGGTTTCTTTAGTCAACGCTTGAATTACTGCGCCGCCTTTACCAATTACGTCACGAATCTTATCTGGGTTGATTTTCATGGTGATAATACGTGGCGCAAATGCTGACATTTCTGTGCTTGCACCACTCATGGCTTTTTTCATGATGCCTAAGATATGCGTGCGGCCTTCTTTCGCTTGCGCGAGCGCAACTTGCATAATTTGTGCAGTAATACCGGTGATTTTGATGTCCATTTGTAACGCGGTAATGCCATCTTCTGTGCCCGCTACTTTAAAGTCCATGTCACCCAGATGATCTTCATCACCCAAGATGTCTGTTAACACAGCCACACGGTTGCCTTCTTTAATCAAGCCCATCGCAATGCCTGCCACATGGTTTTTCATCGGCACGCCAGCATCTAACAATGCTAAACAGCCGCCGCAAACTGAAGCCATTGAGCTTGAGCCGTTTGACTCAGTAATTTCAGAAACTACGCGCATCGTGTAGTCAAAGTCTTCTTTAGCCGGCAAGGCCGCCACTAAAGCGCGTTTAGCCAAGCGGCCATGACCAATTTCACGACGTTTTGGCGTACCCACACGGCCTGTTTCACCCGTTGCGTACGGAGGCATGTTGTAATGCAACATGAAGCGGTCTTTATACTCACCTTGCAAATCGTCAATCACTTGTTCATCACGGCCTGTACCGAGGGTTGCAACGACCAACGCTTGTGTTTCACCACGGGTAAACAAAGCTGAGCCATGCGTACGCGGCAACACGCCTGTGCGGATGCTAATTGGGCGCACTGTGCGTGTATCACGGCCGTCAATACGTGGTTCGCCATTTAAAATTTGGCTACGCACGGTTTTAGCTTCCAAATTAAAAATTTCTGTTTTAATTTTGTTGGCTTCTGCTGTTGAGGTTTCTTCAGTAATCAACTCGCCCAATACACGGTTAGTGATTTCTTCTAGCTTAGCTGAACGAGCGCCTTTTGCTTTAATTTGAAACGCTGCATTAATATCAGCCGCTGCTAAACCAGCCACTTTTTCAATTAACGCGGTATCTGGTTCTGGGGCAACCCAGTCCCAAGCGTCCTTACCTGCTTCAGCAGCCATTTCGTTAATCATTTTAATCACTGCTTGCATTTGCTCATGACCATAAACTACAGCGCCTAACATAATTTCTTCTGATAACTCTTTAGCTTCAGATTCCACCATCATCACAGCAGATTCAGTAGCGGCTACCACCAAATCCAACTCGGTTTCAGCCATTTGCGTCGCGCTTGGATTAAGCACATATTCACCATTGATATAACCCACGCGTGCCGCACCTAATGGGCCAAAAAATGGAATGCCAGATAATGACATGGCAGCAGAAGCACCAATAATGGCTGGAATATCTGCATCGATTTCTGGATCTGATGATAATACTGTCGCCACAACTTGCACTTCGTTGTAAAACGCTTCTGGAAATAATGGACGCAATGGACGGTCGATTAAACGGCTTGTCAGTGTTTCTTTTTCTGAAGGACGGCCCTCACGTTTGAAAAAGCCACCTGGAATTTTACCTGCAGCATAGGTTTTTTCCATGTAATCCACTGTAAGTGGGAAAAAATCTTGGCCTGCTTTAACTTCTGACTTACTAGTAACTGCTACCAATACCACCGTATCACCATAGCTCACCATCACTGCCGCATCGGCTTGACGCGAGATTTCACCTGTTTCAAGGGTGAGCGTATGCGCACCGTATTGAATACTTTTCTTTGTAATATTAAACATTATATTTTCCTTTTTTCATCAATATAGTTGCCATTCACTACCCAATGACAACTTTGCTTCTTTAAAACCATCAGTGATACTTTGTTGGCCGCGTCGCTCACTCCTCGCTGTACTCGATGTACTAATCTTCGTCGTTCGCTTCTTGCCGCCTCGTCTCTCTTTCGTTTTTAAAGATGCGCCTTTATAAACTAATCAGTGATAAATTAAAAACAAAAAAGCCGACGCATATCACCATGCAATCGGCTTATTTTCATTACAAAAGCGAAACTACCAACAAAAGTGGCGCTTTGATAATTATTTACGAAGACCTAAACGTTGAATCAAAGCTTGATAACGGTTGTTATCTTTGCCTTTTAAATAATCTAACAAACGGCGACGTTGGCTAACCAATGCCAACAAACCACGGCGTGAGTGATTGTCTTTTTTGTTTGATTTGAAATGCTCAGTCAAATAAGCAATACGGCTGGTTAAAAGTGCTACTTGCACTTCTGGGCTGCCTGTATCTTTTGGTGCTGTTTGAAATTCGCTAACGATTTTAGCGCGGTCTGCTGCAGTAGTTGCCATAACTTATTCCTTTAATTTTCAGGTGTTGTGCGTCAATGTAAAAGCAGCCTAAAAGTTAAACCGCTAAAACATTCATTTGCATGAGCCGAGCATTATAGTGATAAGTTAATGATTTATCAATCACTTATTGTGCTTTTATTCAACTTCTTTATGCACAATTAAACGCTTAGGCGCAATTTTTCCATCACTTTGCACCTCGCCCAAGCCTAAAAATTGTTGCTGCTCGTTATACAAGCGCAAAAGTCCTTGTGGAATTTGCCCACTTTGCCATACGGCTTGGCCTTTTTGCAGATAAAAGCTGCTATCTTCATCGAGTTGAATGCTGGGTAAATGTTGCACTGCGCTGTCTTCTGGCAAAAGCAAAGCAGCACGTTGCTCTGCTGGCATGGCTTCAAATTGCGCTAAAGTGACGGCCTGTACAATGTTGTAATGAGCGGTTGCGGTTCTACGCAGCCCAATTAAATGCGCGCCACAGCCCAATACGGCACCTATATCTTCTGCCAGCGTGCGAATGTAAGTGCCTTTACTACAAGTCACGGTGATTTTCGCCTCATCTGCTTGAAAACTATTCACCTGAATGGCATGAATATGAACTAAACGTGCTTTGCGTTCAATTTCCACCCCCGCTCTGGCGTATTCATACAAAGCTTTGCCTTCATGTTTGAGTGCAGAATACATAGGCGGTACTTGGCTGATTTCACCGATAAACTGCTTACAGGCGGCTTCAAACTGCTTTTGATTAACATTTACTGCTTGCTGAGCAAGCACTTCGCCCTCAGCATCACCCGTTGTGGTGGTCACGCCTAATTTCAGGGTAGCGACGTAGGTTTTATCGGCATCCGTCAAATAATGTGCAAATTTAGTCGCTTCACCAAAACAGAGTGGCAACAAACCTGTGGCCAGCGGGTCAAGCGTACCGGTGTGGCCAGCCTTGGCGGCTTGTAACAACCATTTAATTTTTTGCAGCGCCTGATTTGAAGAGAAGCCGAGTGGCTTATCCAACAAAAGTACGCCGTTGATGTTCTTTTTGGGTCTTTTATATTGCACTTTATGGGTCACATTTAGTGTGTCTATGAAGCCATTTTGCACCGCTAAAAACCCCCGAGAGATTTTTATGCCTCTGTAAGCCGCATCCAGACTGGCTTAGCGGGGAGGTGAAATGATGTTGTGCTAAAAAGCGTTAATTTTATCGAATTTTTAATGCGGTTTTTTTGACGCTGAAATCTCAGGTTTTGAGGCAAGCGCTTCATCAATTAACTTGGCCATTTTCATGCCGTTATCAATCGAACTGTCATAGACAAAATGCAACTGCGGCACCGTGCGCAACAACATGCGTTTGCCCAATTGCGTGCGCAAAAAACCTGCTGATTTTTCTAAGCCCTGTTGCGTGCTGTCGCTTTGTTTAGCCGCGGTGTAAAAAATTTTGGCATGTGCCATATCGCCGGTAACTTCTACGCCAGTGATTGTCACCATGCCAATGCGCGGGTCTTTGACTTCAAACATGAGCAAGTCAGCGAGCTCTCGCTGCATTTGCTCGGCGATACGGTCGCTTCTTGTGAATTCTTTGGCCATTTTTAATTATAGCGTTCTAGCCACTTCAACAATTTCATAGACCTCAAGCAAGTCGCCCACTTCAATGTCGTTATAACCTTTAAGTGACAAACCGCACTCAAAGTTATTTTTCACTTCTTTCACGTCATCTTTAAAGCGTTTAAGTGAATCTAACTCGCCAGTGTGAATAATCACGTTATTGCGCAATACACGCACGCGTGAGTTACGTTTAATCATGCCATCTTGCACGTAACAACCTGCAATCGCACCCACTTTAGAAATGCGGAACACTTCGCGCACTTCTACCGTACCAATCATTTGTTCTTTTTGCTCTGGCGCCAACATGCCACCCAAAGCTGCTTTAATTTCTTCTACGGCTTCGTAAATAATATTGTAGTAACGTACATCAATACCAAGTGACTCTATCAGCTTACGCGCACCAGAATCTGCACGCACGTTAAAGCCAATTAATACACCTTTAGATGCCGCTGCCAAGTTCACGTCTGACTCGCTAATTGCACCTACACCGGTGTGAATGATATTAACTTTGACTTCAGCCGTAGAAAGTTTCTGCAAGCTAGTTGCCAGTGCTTCATAAGAGCCTTGTACGTCTGATTTAATAATCAAGCCCAAGGTTTGCGCTGCACCACCCTCGCCCATTTGGTCGAACATATTTTCCAGTTTAGCGGCCTGCTGTTTAGCGAGTTTCACATCGCGGAACTTACCTTGACGGAAGTTGGCAATCTCACGCGCTTTACGCTCGTCATTAAGCACAATCACTTCTTCGCCCGCACTTGGCACGTCAGCCAAACCTTGAATTTCAACAGGGATTGACGGGCCAGCTTCTTGAATTTCATTGCCAGACTCATCCAACATGGCGCGTACTTTACCAAAAGTGTTGCCTGCCAATAGCATATCACCACGCTTAAGCGTGCCTGAAGTGACGAGAATGGTCGCTACTGAACCACGGCCTTTATCCAAGCGGCCTTCAATTACCAAACCTTTAGCGGGTGTGTTTTTTGGCGCTTGTAGTTCTAAAATTTCAGCTTGAAGCAGCACGGCTTCAAGTAACTCATCAATGCCTTGCCCCGTTTTTGCAGATACCGCACGGAACATGGTTTCACCACCGAACTCTTCTGGCACCACTTCGTGGTTAACCAGTTCCATTTTCACGCGCTCTGGCTCAGCACCCGGCTTATCAATCTTGTTAATCGCCACAACCAAAGGCACATTGGCGGCTTTAGCATGGTGAATCGCTTCAATTGTTTGTGGCATCACACCGTCATCGGCTGAAACCACTAAAATCACTACGTCAGTCGCTTTTGCACCGCGCGCGCGCATGGCGGTAAATGCCTCGTGACCTGGAGTATCAAGAAATGTAACCATTCCGCGCGGCGTTTCCACATGATAAGCACCGATGTGCTGCGTAATGCCGCCTGCTTCACCCGAAGCCACACGGCTACGACGAATATAATCCAGCAATGAAGTTTTACCATGGTCAACGTGACCCATCACCGTTACTACCGGTGGGCGTGGCTCTAAAATAGCCTCCGCGTGTTCGGCCTCTTCAATGAAAGCTTCAGGATCATTAGGGGCAGCGGCTTGCGCTTTATGACCCATTTCTTCCACCACAATCATGGCAGTTTCTTGATCCAGCACTTGGTTGATGGTCACCATCATGCCCATTTTCATGAGCGCTTTAATCACTTCTGCAGACTTCACCGCCATTTTGTGGGCAAGTTCTGACACTGTAATTGTCTCGGGCACTAATACCTCATGCACAATCGCTTCGGTTGGTGCATTAAATGCATGTTGCGCATCGTCATCGTGATGTCGATTTTTACCCTTGGGCGCACGCCAACCCGCTTTACCAACATTCACTTCGCCACGTGTTTTGATGCCGCGTTTTTTGTTTTCCGCTTCATTCCAATCTTGGTTGTTACCCTTACCTTTTTTGCCTTCTTTACCCGCTGGTTTTGCTACGCCTTCTTTGGCTGCCGGTTTATGTAGTGTGCCCTCTGATAGTTTTGCCGCTTTGGCTTTGGCAGCCTCTGCTTCTGCTACACGTTTTTCTTCTTCCTCTTGGCGACGTTGCGCAATTTCAAGTTTTTTGCGCTTGTCTTCAGCCTGCATCGCTGCAAGCGTTGAGTGACGCTTCGCCTCTTGTTCGCGTAGCGCAATTTCCTCTGGGCTTAATATGTCCTTTTTGCTGATAGTTCTGGTCACTACAGGCTCTGGAGTTGGCTCCTCAATAACCACTGGCTCGACCACTTCAGGTAAAATTTCAACGATTGGTGCGGGCTCTTCTACCACTTCAACAGGGGCAACTACCTCTTCTACCACGGGCTCTTGTACTAACTCTATAACACTTGCCTCATCTCGCTGCTCAATCACACGTTTTTTACGCACTTCTACTTGGATTGTGCGCGCTTTACCCGTGTTGTCAGTTTTTTTAATTTCAGTATTAGACTTACGAGTCAGCGTGATTTTATTTTTTGGCGCAAGCGTACCGTGCTCTTTGCGCAAATGTTCAAGCAATGCTGTTTTATCAGTTTCACTTAATTGGTCATTAGCGGTCGATTTATTCACCCCAGCACTTTTAAGTTGCTCTAATAACAATGCTGTTGGCAGCTTAAGTTCGCCAGCAAATTGTTCTACGGTTGTTTGTGCCATTTTGTTGCTCCAGTATTCAGGCTGTGGCTAACGTAATTATCGTGTAGCCATTCAGCATTACAGCTCATATTACTTTTATCGCGTTGTTAAGTTCAATAACTACTTAAACCAAGGTGCTCGTGCGGTCATAATAAGTGATTTTGCGCGCTCTTCATCCATGCTGGTCATTTCAACCAGTTCATCCACAGCTAATTCAGCCAAATCGTCCATTTTAGCAACGCCTTTTGACGCCAATAAATGTGCCGTCTTGTCGTCCATTCCTTCCATGGTGAGTAAGTCTTCCGCTGCTTCCTCCACTTTTTCTTCTTTGGCAATCGCTTCTGTTAGCAAGGCAGCGCGAGCGCGTTTACGCAACTCTTCAACGGTGTCTTCGTCAAAAGCTTCAATTTCATTCATTTCGGCCAAAGGCACATAAGCAATTTCTTCTAACGTGCTAAAACCTTCTTGCACCAATATTTCTGCAACCTCTTCATCCACATCCAGCTTTTCCATAAACAATTGGCTGACACCGGCAAATTCATCTTGATTTTTCTGTTCTGCTTGTTCAACTGTTAATATATTCAGTGTCCAGCCAGTCAGCTCTGAAGCTAGACGAACATTTTGCCCTGAACGACCAATTGCTAGCGCCAACTGCTCTTCTTCCACCACCACATCCATACTATGCGCATCTTCATCCACCACAATAGATGACACTTCTGCAGGGGACATGGCATTAATCACAAATTGTGCAGGCTCTATGCTCCATAGCACGATATCCACGCGCTCTCCTGCCAACTCACCGGTCACAGCCTGCACGCGTGATCCACGCATCCCAACACATGTACCCACTGGATCTAAGCGTTGATCATTTGTTTTAACGGCAATTTTTGAACGTAATCCTGGATCGCGCGCAGCTGAACGAATCTCTAGCAAACCTTCTTCAATTTCAGGCACTTCAAGCTCAAACAAGCGTACTAAAAAGTCTGGTGAAATGCGCGATAAAATCAATTGCGGGCCGCGGCCACTGCGCTCGATACGTGAAAGATATGCACGCACACGATCTCCCACGCGCAGATTTTCTTTTGGAATCATATTCTCGCGCGGTAGCAACGCCTCAATACGACCCACTTCAATAATCGCATTGCCTTTTTCCATGCGCTTAATTTGGCCTGTTACCAATTTTTCATCGCGTGCTAAAAAGTCTTCTAATATTTGCTCGCGCTCTGCTTCACGGACTTTTTGCAAAATCACTTGTTTAGCTGCCTGCGCGCCAATCCGACCAAACTCAATATTTTCTAGTGGCTCTTCGTAATAATCACCAATTTGACGACCTTTTGCATGTTCACTTTCTTCATCAAACTGATAGTTGGAGTTTTCTAACAAATCATACTCAACGTATTGCCAACGTCTAAACGTTTCATAGTCACCCGTTTCACGATTGATAGAAACGCGAATATCCGCATCATCATGATGTTTTTTCTTAGTGGCAGAAGCCAAAGCCAACTCTAGCGCAGTAAAAATCACCTCTTTACTCACGTTTTTTTCATGCGCTAAGGCATCAACTAATAATAAAATTTCACGACTCATTGCAATCTCCGACTAAAATTTATTCTTTAATAACAAAATCTTATTTCACTTTATTAAAACACAGGGCTCAAACGCGCCTTATCAATATTACTTAATGCCATTTTATATAGCACACCCTCAAATTCCAGCAACACATGACTATCTTCCACACCTTTTAACGTGCCTAAAAAGGTTTTTCGCGGCAAAGTTGTTGCTGTGGCGTTCGCACTTAAATCTTGCATCCCCACGCGTAGCTTAATGCTTGCACGCTCACCCTCAAATCGGACAAAATCTTTTTCTTTCTTTAACACGCGGTCTAAACCTGCTGAAGAAACTTCTAGCCTGTCGTAATCCACCTCATGCTCAACCGTTAAAACATTACCCAACTGATTACTTACCAACACACAATCATCAATATTGACGCTATCTTTAGTGTCTTTAGGACTGAGTTTGTCAATAAATACGCGCAACAACTTACCTCGGTTAGACATTTCAAAGTCCACCAATTCAAACCCTAGTTGCACCACGGTTTTTTCAACCAAGCCCTGCAAATCTTGCATCTCAAAACACCTTTTACGCTACATATCGAGCAGAAACAAAAAATGGGCACAAAGCCCATCTCAATTTTTGCCACATTATATCAATTTTTTATGATAATTGGAATGACCAAAACAAGTGATATTTCTTACCTTCGTTAGCCTAAATCATTGCCCTTTCTAAAAGCTATTATCGAGCAAGGCAATGTTACAGCAGTCAAACTAGTACTTGATTAATACAGGATGACTTCACCCGAGAGATTTTAACACCTCTGCAAGCCGCATGGATACTGGCTTAGCGGGGTGGTGTTTGGAAGTGCGGTGATTTTCGGAGGTTTTTTTGTTAAACTTTCGGTGGCTTTTCAAACCACTTCAACTCAATTTCTGCATTGATGCACAAATAAAAAAGCCTCCATTTGGGAGGCTCTTTTATTGCAATAAATAGCTTGGCAGTGACCTACTTTGACTTCGGCCGCTACGCTTAACATCGCTAAGCGAGTTAGCCTGCGTCGCAACTTACGCTTGCTATGTACGCCAAATCAATCTTAATGTTAATTTGCAATACCACTTCTACAA
>Ga0209097_10000247_pt1 | contig 59513 bp, 51 predicted proteins | sample AD_UKC052_MetaG_FD_184419 | JGI IMG/M metagenome (GOLD analysis project Ga0209097, IMG submission 184419) | Active sludge microbial communities of municipal wastewater-treating anaerobic digesters from USA - AD_UKC052_MetaG (SPAdes) (version 2) | ecosystem: Engineered > Bioreactor > Anaerobic >... | reverse complement strand
AGTTTATCCAGATTGAATTGTGAATGGGAAAAATTCATTTGAATTTCCCCTTCAGATGAAATTCCTAAAAAAATAGATTCTTTACGGTCTTTAAGATCATTAAGAATTTTATCCTTTATATTCTTCTTAGAAGCTTCAACATCATTATTCAATTGTGATATTTCATACTGAGTTGAGGCAAATCCGTAAAATTCTTTAAGATCCTTTGCTAAAAGCTCTTTAGCAAGTTTCATCTGCTGTTCCATTCCGAACATCAGATTGATGTAATTAGTCGCAAAGTTAGAAACAATTAAAAACAGGGTAAAAACTACTGTGATTTTATATCTAACTGGAATTACCCGAGTATCATTAACTTTTGTGAAAAAGAAACCCTTTTTCGTCATAGCTTAGCTTCCATATTAATATTTTAGATCATTATGCACTAGAATATCAAACTTGCAATTATTATTTTTTTTATTAAATTAATTTTTTTCTTCTGGTTTGCGAATTTTATTGACAAAAAAACAGCATAGGTTTCTATGGTTATTGTTTGGTGGTTAAAGAGAGAGGGTCACACCTGTTCCCATTCCGAACACAGAAGTTAAGCTTCTCATCGCCAATGGTACTGCATGGAACACTGTGCGGGAGAGTAGGACGCTGCCAGACTCGGAATTATAAATTCATAAAAAAACCTCTTCTACTGAAGAGGTTTTTTTATTTCCACGGGGTTTTATGATACCTGTTAAAAGACTTTCAGATCTTACAAAAGCTGAAAAAACCGGATTATTTTTTCGTTTCGGCGATGATTTCAGTAAAATAATGACTGATACAGTAATCCCAATTGTTAATGATGTCAAAAATCTCGGAAATTCTGCAGTTATTAATTATACCGAAAAATTTGATAAATTCAAAATTGATTCTGTCCTTGCTGAAAATGAAGAAATTGAAAAAGGTTATTCAAATACTTCTAAAGAAGTAATTATTGCCCTCGAAAAAGCTGTAGATAATATCCGTGAATTTCATTCAAAGCAGATTAAAAATGATTTTTCTTACAGTCGTACTGACGGATCTCTTCTTGGGGTAAAATACCACGCTATCGACAGCGCTGCAGTTTATGTTCCGGGAGGAAAAGCCGCATATCCCTCCTCCGTTCTTATGGGGATAATTCCAGCACAGATTGCAGGGGTTACTGATATTACTTTAATTTCTCCTCCAAGAAACGAAGGAAAAATCGCTGATCCTGTTTGTGCTGCATGCAAAATTTTAGGCATAACAAATATAATTAAAGCAGGAGGGGCGCAGGGAATAGCCGCTGCTGCTTTTGGAACTGAAACTGTTCCAAAGTCAGAAATTATTGTTGGTCCCGGTAATATATTTGTAACAGCAGCAAAAAGTTATCTTTTCAGTTTGGGCGTAATTCAAATTGATTCTCTTGCCGGTATTAGTGAAGTACTGATAATAACTGATGAGAGCGCAAATGCAAAATGGACAGCATGGGATTTGCTTGCACAAGCAGAACATGAGGAAAATGCCAAATCTATTTTAGTAACAACATCTGAACAATTTGCCGAAGAAGTCATTTCTCACATAAAAGAAGATCTTGATAGCGGCAGAGGCAGAAGCAGAATAAAGCATGAGTCAATAAAGAATCATGCTTTAATTCTATTATCGGATAGTATCGAAGAAGCTATTGATTTCTCAAATAAATATGCTCCTGAACATCTTCAGGTTATGGTAAGTAATCCGAATTCTTACTTAGAAAAAATTAAAAATGCAGGTTCCGTCTTCCTTGGTTCGTACTCTCCAGTTCCAATTGGTGATTATTTTTCAGGAACAAACCATATTCTTCCTGTAGGCGGTGCAGCCAGATTTTCTTCCGGTTTATCTGTTGATTCATTTATGAGAAGAATGACATTTCAAAATATTTCTGAAGAAGGTTTAAGAAAATCAAAAGATTTCGTTCTTAAAATTTCCGAAGTTGAAGGATTTGATGATAAGCACGGCGGAGCTGTTAATATTAGATTTGAAAATTAGCTGTTAACATATAGCCGCGCTTTTGCGCGGCTTTTTATTTTATCTTGGACATATTTCTGTTTCAGAAAAAAAGTATGCTATTTCCTGATTAGCTGTTTCCGGAGCATCAGACCCGTGAACAGCATTTTCTGTAAATCCATCAGCAAAATCCGCTCTTATTGTTCCAGGTGCTGCATTTGCCGGATTAGTTGCCCCCATAATTTCTCTGTTCTTCAAGATTGCATTCTCACCCTCAAGAACCTGAACAACTACCGGACCGGAAATCATAAATGAAACCAAGTCGTCAAAAAAAGGTTTGCCTTTATGAACTGAATAAAATCCTTCAGCTTCCTTTCTTGACATATGAATCATTCTTGAAGCAATTACTTTAAGTCCGTTTTTCTCAAATCTCGTCAAAATTTCCCCAATTACATTCTTTTTTACTGCATTGGGTTTAATTATTGAAAAAGTTCTTTCTATAGCCATTGATTTCTCCTAATAAATCAGGTTCTTATTTAGCACCCATTAAGATCAAGGATTTTTCTTCATAATTCTTTCTCTTTCTGTAAACTTTTCTATTCTCTTATCTATTGGAGGATGCGAAGAAAAGTAATCAACACTCTCAGTTTTTTTAATATATTTAACATTTTCATTTTTTAGCTTAATTAATGCGTCAGGTAATCCCTTCGTTTTTAAGTTTGTCTCACGAAGAATACTCCATGCATATTCATCTGCCTCATTTTCCTGTGCCATTGAATATATATTATTAATAATTATACTTGTTCCTATGTGTGTCATTTCTCCTAATGTTTCAATTTTCATTTTTTTTGCAGCTATTTCTATTCTTACTTTATCAAAAGCATGTGATAGTTCAATATGTCCCATTTCATGACCTAAAATAGCTGCTAATTCATCATCATTCATTAAATTGCAGAGCCCTCTAGTTACAACAATTACTCCTCCCGGCATCGCGTAAGCATTTGGAGTTAGATCTTCTAATACAAAAACTTCATAATCAAAATTTTTCTTTTTTTTAACTGCTAATATCTTCATTATATTATTAATTCGATTATAAGAAATATTTTTTTTTCCGGGACTAAATCTTTCTTTTAAAGCTTCTCCATACTCTTTTTCATCTAAATTGTCAACAGGCACTGATTTAACAAGAATACCTGTTAAAGATTCTGCTGACGCCCCCATTAATCTAAAAAACGCTGATGACGAAAAATCTATTTTAGAATCAATCTTCTGATAATAAAGATTTATTATCAGAAAAATAATTAAGGCTATAGATATCGGCAAAAATATAAATTTAATTTTCATTACTGTATACTTTCTTTTTATATATCATATTTATCAAAATTAAAAGAATTCCTGCGATAAAGAATATCGCTGATTTTATTATCAGATTCTGTTCTTTCAAATCAACTATAATCATTCTGAAAAGACATAAAAGAATAAATGAAACTGCTATCATTCTTAATGTTTTATCTTTATGAATAACTCCGGCTATATATATTATGAATGTTTCTATTAACCATAACAAAGAATGAATTGAACTATCGAAAGAACTATTTATATATAAGGCAATACACAAGAATAATAAGTAATACAGATATCTGTCATATTTTAGTTGGACTTGCTTTTTAATAATTCCTATAAGTCCATTTCTGTTTGAACTATCTGGAACTTCCAGATATTTACTCTGTCTTATAGTAATTATGAATATGCATTGAAGAGATACAGCGATGATACCTAAAAACCATCCCTGTTTATAGAAAATTCCATCAGCAGATACCTTTGTACCTAAATAAAAGGCAGTTTGAATCATTGATGCTAAACAAAATAATACTGAATAAAATTTTAATCTCCATGGATTTCCATTTATGTATTTACAGCCAAAGAATATTAGAAATGATATTAATACCCAAATTGGAGAATGATATATTCTTAGAATCTGAGATTTTACTGCCAATATAATCAGTAAAACAAGAATTTCGATATTTAAATTATATAGTTTGCTAATTATAATGTTTGATATTTTTCTTTTTAAAAAACAATAATATAAAAAAACAATTATAGCCGCAATTTCTATTAATAGTCTTACTTGAAAATGAAATCCTTTAATATCAAAATATTTTTCAGAATTTAAAATAATCGCTAAATAAAAAATTAAAAACAATATACTTAAAAGAAAACCCCATAAATAAAAATTATTTTTTAATCTGTATAATAATTTAACTTTAGTGGAAGATATTAAATCTCCGATTTCATAAGAAAATATCGACAACAGTAAATAAATAACTCCGGGTAGAGGCGATGAAATAGGGAAAAATATTTTATAACAAAACCAAATAACAGAACTAAACATCGTAAACATTGAAACAAAACGGCAAAAGAAATCATTGTTTTCAGAATAATAAAAAAGGTTTATCAATGGAATAATAATGAAAGGAAGAAAATGATATAAAGAATTTGTAATATCATATGAAATTTCAAAATTAACGAATCCATTAATGCAATAAACAAAAACAGAAATTACCTGCCCATATTTCAATGATGCATTTTTTAATCCAAAACTTACAATTGTTGAAAATATTAAGAAAATTCCCCAGAGAAGATAATTTCGAAAGGAAAAGCTTGTAGAAAAAAATAATGCTGAAAGTATTATAGAAGGAAGAATTCCTGTTATAAACCATATTTTAGTATTTAAATATTTTGCTTTCTTATCTGCTGACAAATAAACAATAAAGAATATTCCCGATACTATTACGGTTATTCCATATTTTACTAATTCTAAGTTATTTGAGAAAGAATTTAATCTAATAAGATTAATCAAACCAAATATATAAACACTGCTAGCAACAGATAATACATTAAATACTATTATATCTTTGTATTCTATCAATAACATTAGATATAGAAATATTATTGATGAACAAATAATTAGACCATTACCAATACTAAAATTATTTAATGAATATATAGCATAAAGAATGATAGCAATAATTGCAAAAATATTAACATTCTTAATATATTGATAAACTGATTTCAGCATTTTCTTAGTTATTATATATAACACCAAAGCTGATCCAAATAGTAATACTTCTTTAATTTCTTTGTTGATTGAATACTGATATATTGTTAAGAAAAACATAAAAATATTTATCGAATAAAATATTAAAGAAAATGGAAATCGTATTTTAACCGTATCTCTTCTATAAATATAAAACAATAATGGAAACAAAACTATTACGAAACTTGAAACTATGCCTGCATTATTATTAAATTGAAAAAAGTAAGCTGAAGTAAAAGAAACATATAGTTGATAGATAAAATAAATAAATGATATAAAATATATCGAACTAAGATCTTGTCTTTTTATTGAAACTAATGCCGCACTTATGGAGAAAATAGCGGATATAACAAAAATACCGTTAGTCTGGCTTAAAAAAGATAATGCAAACAAAGTTAATAATAAATGAACTTTATCATAATTATCATTTTTAACATAAGCGAGTAACACATTAACAATAACAGAAAATAATGAATAAATTATTAGATATAATTCATTATTTGTCCAATGAAGCAGTTGAAATTTAGCTGAACCAACTGCGGAAAATAATAAAACTGCTCCGCATAAAGTTTTTAATATTTTTGCTATATTAGTCTTTCTTTTTTTCTGAAAAACAAACCCTGCTATCAAGAGCAATATCGATAAAGCGTTTAATAAAATAAATCTAATAAAAGGAGAAATTTGAGAAAAGGCATATCCAGCAAAAAACAGTAATCCGATAGAAAGAAAAAATAATCCGATAAAATTAGTTATATTTCTGAAATATTTTTTTTCAGCTTTTAAGATTATATCTTTATAGTTTTTTTTTTGATCTACTATTTTTGACTTTTTAGAAGTTCTATTTGATATATCTATTTTGGCATTAGAAGATGGCTCTTTCTTAAATTTACCTTCTAAAAGTCTTTCTATCTTAATAAAAAGAAAAGCTGAAACAAGCAAAGAAGTTAAAGAAAGAAAAATACTAATAGATAGTAAAAAGTATTCCATTCACGCACCTTAATATAAGGCTCTTTGTATAAAGAGCCTTATGAATAAGAATCAATTATTCTTTATTATCAGCTTCAGAATGTTCAGGAAAAACCAAAGCCGCAACAATATAAAGAATTGCTGCAATAATCAGAACAAAATTGAATCCGGCAATCTGAGACAATATTTTTGCACTAACGGATGAAATTACAGAAAACGCTCCGTTAATACTCCATGCCCATGGAACAAAAGCTGATTTTTTTCCTTTTAGCTGACCAAGACCTAAAGGAAAAAAGAAACCTAGAAAAATAGCTACAGGAGCTGAAATAATCAAAGAGATAACTATGCGTAAAGGAAATGAAGCAAAACTAAAAAAATGAATTAGTGAAGGAAGAATAAATATAATAAACAAAACACCCAGGACAGTAAAAAATGATGCAAACCTGACACATCGTTTTGGATTATTAACAAATTTTTCTGAAAAATAAGAACCTACACCGGCATAAATCAATATACTAGAAAGTACAATCGAGAAAGAATAAATTATATCTCCAAGAAACAGAGCTAATTTCTGAATGAGAATCATTTCAATAAAAAGAAATCCCAGACCTAGACACATGAAATATGTCCCGCTTTTTAAGTAGAATTTCGGCGATAAATGAAAATGCTTTTTTCTTTTAATTATAAATTTTGCTGCAAAAGGTATTAGAATAACAATCAATGCTGAAACCAGTACATTAAAAAAGTTTGAAAATAATATTAACGATCCGATTTCCTGTTGAGGAAGTCCGCCCAATTCATAAGTAGAAATTGCTTTATTGAGCTTTGAAGGCTTTAATAGAGAATAAAAATAAGGACAATTATCTCTTGCCGGCTGAAAATCGAAAATGCAATTATCAAGCTTTTCTGATCCGTTAATAATACCGCCAACCAGAGAATATAACTGGTCATCCTTCATTTTAATCACAGGAGCAATGTCCATAGGATCTGTATTATCATTTTCTTTAATCTTTATATACTGAGATATGTTGTAAATAGCTCCGTCACCTGTAATCCCAGGATAGTACATTAGATCAAAAGCTAAATCTGAAGAAAATTTACTTAAAGTATCAATTTCAGATTTTTCAAAATCTCCTTTTTTAACCAGTATAAGCATTTTAAAAAGACTTTTGATAACAACAATTCTGTTATTCGGATTATCTCCATTCTCAGAAATATAATCTCTTACAGTTTTAACAAGTCTCAAAGCATAAAAGAAATTTTCAGAAACATCTATTCCTACAGATAAAATCCCTTTTTCTTTTAAAAGATTATCATAATCTTTTAAAGCCTCAACTGTCAGAAGATAATTTTCCTCCTGACGGGAAGAAACTGCATAATCAGAAATTTCTACGAGATCATATTTCTTCTTTTCTCTTAAAGCAAATGTCCTACCGTCATTTACAATAATAGTTTGGTCTTTTCTGTTAAGAAGATTTCCGTTCATTTCTGAAAATTCATCTTTCAGAAGAGAAATCATAAACGGATTTGGTTCAACTATTGTAAGATTTTTTGCACCCAATTCATAGGCTTTAAAGACATTAAATCCGCCACCACAGCCGATTAAAAGAGTTTCCGGATTTTTCTTTAATAGATACTGAGCATTGTATAAACTGTAATGCGCAAATCGTGTATCCTCAGATTTTACAAATAGACCGTCTGCTCTGTTTCCGTCAATATATATGCCTGGATAAATATCCGGTAAAATTCCGTCTGGAACATATGTTGCAAATTCCTGAGAAAGAGGAAGATTACATTTTTCAGTCAGATTTGAATTTACTTCAATCATTCCAACAGGGGAATAGATTGGCTTTTTTAAAAGAGGTTTGTTCCCTGCAACAAGTTTAATCTGACTTGCCGGTTTATAAATATGATAATCGGATTTATCAAAGGAAATAAAAGCAGATATTGAACACAAAACTAAAATCAAACAAACCGCAGTTTGCTTCTTTCCAATTTCTGAATTCTTTAATGTTAAAAAAGTCGCAACCAATGCAAGAATAAAAACGTAAACTACCAGATAAAATGGATTCAGAACATACATTACAAAAATTACTGATAATGCCCCTAAACCTGCACCGAAAAGATCAAAGAAATATATTTTACCGATCTTCTCATGATGAATAATAAAAGAAAGACCTGTATAAAGACCGCCAAAAAAGAAAGGAACAAAAAACACTGCAAAATATTTTGCAAGGTTTACGACTTCTCCCGGAATAGTTGAGGGGTTTAGCATTTTATTCGGATTAAACTGAATATAAGATGCTGCTAAAAAAGAAAGAGAAAGAGATATCAGGTATAATATTGCTATATAAGAAATCTTCTTTCTGGTCTCATGATGAAAAAAGTCCTTAAAAATAGTAAGAACCGTGCCGCTGACACCGAATCCCATCAAAGCAATACTTATAACCATTGCTCCGAAAGACTGCCATGATGCTGCGGAAAAAAACCGCAGCATAGCAACTTCAAGGGAAATAGTAGAAGCACATATAAAGAACAGAGACCAGAAATAATTTTTCTTAATCATTTGTTATCCTTTTTCCCCTCATTAGCTCCCAGCATAGGAATAAACAAAGTACTTGCTAGTAGTCTCTGTGAAACAACTTTTCCTGTTTCAGGATCTTTCCATACTTTAAGCATCTGCTGATTTCTTGACCATGCAGGACCAACAGGAATAACCATTCTACCGGTAGGTTTTAGCTGTTTTATCAATTCAGGCGGAATATGATTTGCCTGACAGGTTACAATAATTATGTCGAAAGGACCTTTTTCTTCCCAACCATAATATCCGTCACCTGTTTTCGTTTCAATATTATCGTAGCCGACTGCTTTTAAAGTATGATTTACTCTTTCAGCAAGTTTTTCTCTGATTTCTATACTATAAACTTTTTTTACAAGACGTGAAAGTATAGCAGCCTGAATTCCTGAACCGGTACCTATTTCTAGTGCGATTTCATCTTTTTTCGGATTAAGATTCGCTGTCATAAAGCCCTGAATACTAGGCGCAGACATCGTAGAACCCCAGCCTAGATCAAGAATAACATTGAAATCATTTGTCTGCATCATTCTGCTTTCATTTTTTTCATAATTATAAGCAAAGAAAGGACGCGGAACAATTGACATTGCCTCTATCAATTCTGGTGTAGCGTATTTTCTGGTTTTTAAAGTAGTAATAACAGTTTCATTATAATTCTTAATCGCTGTTTCCCAATCTTCCTTGGTACACTCGAAATTTCTTATATTATTCGCTTTATCACTTTCTATAAGTTTGCTAATCTGTTCCCAGGTAAACTGTGATTTTCCATCATTTTTTGATGAATCAGAAACGGAATTTTTATTATCTGTTATTTCCGCTTTTGAATCAGAACTATTGTTTCCGCAGGAAATAAAAAACAGAAGAAGTAATGCAGTAAAAAATCTCTTTAACATATATTTCATCCTCGTGGTTCAAAAATCAATTCAAATCATTAATTGTCAATTTCAAAATACTATTTAATATACAAGGAATTATTTATCTTTGATGTTTTTGGTAAATAAAGTTTTATTCTCAAACAGATCATTGTTTTTTATTATTTTTGCTATAATTGATAATTCATCTTTTAAGGAATCCGCTCCGGAATAATCAGCTAAAGACAGAATCCAATGCCTGCCGTAAAACGGATCTTTAAAATAGATTACCTCTGAATACCACCCGTTACCGAATCCCGGTTTATTATAAAATGTAAAATCCTTATCGAATTCTTCATTAAATATTTTTACTGTTTCATTAAATGTAAGTTTATCTTCAGATAAAGCATTTGTTAGAATATTTCTATAATCTTCTTTTAAATTATAACACTCATCTTGCGAAAGATCATTCTGAAAAATAAATCTATGCATGCATTCTCCAACATCATAAAGACTTGTTTGAGAATATCTTTTTTTATTAACCTTAAGGCTAGAATAAGTTACTTTTTTTCTAACATAATATTTCTTATCTCTTTGTACATAAACGGGAATCATTTCTGTAAAAGAAACGGGTGCTCTCATCCTTCTTTTCCATTTGCTGAGACCATATGCTTTAAAAAGCATCGTTTTCCTGAATCCGTTTTCATTCCATAGAAAATTTCTATTCAAGTAATCAAATCCCGAGAATTGAACTAAAAAATTGTAAGAAATATTATCACTATTAATAATTGATTCATTTATCAGATTTTCCAGAGTATCTGAATAAGTTCTCTTTTTAATTTTAAAATATATTTTTTCTTTTGGAGATATTTTTAATGTTTGTGCTTTTTTTAAAGCGGCAACTGAAGCAAATAATTTAACCGTAGAAGCCGGCCAATAAGATGTATCATTTGCTGTTCCTTTATAATCAAAGCGGTATTCTTTTTCTATATGAGAATTTTCGCCGGATTCAGCACAAATAAGATATGCCTTAAATTTCGGACTTTCTTCATAACCGTATTTTAACATTACTTCTGAAAGAATATCCGATTGTATTAAGTTAAGATTTTCATTGTTAATCTTTTCGATACCCGTCAGACTTGGATAAATAATTCCGGAAATAAATAATATTGATAAAAATAAAAAACTTTTTTTCATAATACTAATTTATCGGTTATTTCTTCCTTTTATTACAGAATAAAACAGAATATAAAATTCTGTTTTATTCTGTATTTTTACTATTCTTCGGGCATTTCCTCATTTACTATCGCAAAATCAGAAACAGTATCATTGTCCTTTGTATGTAAAATTCTTACTCCTACCGCAGGTCTGCCCTGCAAAGGAATATCTTTTGCAATCAGACGGATGGTCATTCCTTCTTTTGACATTATGATAAGCTCATCATCATCAAAAACAGAACTGATTGCCGCTGCATTTCCATTTTTATCGCTCGGTTTCAGAAAAGTCATTCCTTTTCCGCCGCGTCCTTTTGTCTGAAAGTTCTTATACTCTACTCTTTTACCAAATCCTTTTTCACTTATTACAAAAAGAGAAGATTCAGGTTTTACAGTATCAACGCCGATTATTTGATCATCATCCTCAAGACGCATTCCTATAATTCCTGCAGCACCTCTTCCCATAGGGCGCATTTTAGAAAGATTTGTTCTAAGAAGACTTCCGCATTTTGAACCTATTACAATATCATCATTTGTAGTACATTCAACAACATTAACAAGTTCATCCTCTTTTTTCAAACCGATAGCTATTATTCCGTTTTTCTTAACGTTTTTAAACTCAGACACAGTTATCTTTTTCAAGATACCCTGCTTAGTAGCCATACACATATATTTTTCGGCATCAAAATCTTCAACAGGACAAATTGCAGTTATATTTTCACCTGTTGCAAGATTGATTAAACCTTTAAGGGATTTTCCTCTAGTAGTCTTTGAAGCCTGCGGCACTTCATGAGTTTTCATAGCGAAAACTTTACCTTTGTTTGAAAAAAGAAGCATGGTATCATGCATAGCCGTAATTTTCATCAGCTTAACAAAATCCTCTTTTTTTGAAGAACTCATTCCGGAAACGCCTTTTCCGCCGCGTCGTTGTTTTTTAAAAGAGTCAAGCGGCAGACGGCGGATAAATCCGTCGTTTGTAATTGAAACCATTACATCTTCATCAGCTATTAGATCTGTTAAATCAAAATCTGTTGAAACTTCTCCGGTTATAGTAATTTCGGTTTTTCTTTTTGAAGGATATCTTTCTTTAATATCAATTAATTCTTTTTTAACAATTCCGAGAATTTTTTTATCACTTGCAAGTATCGATTTTAATTCTGCGATAAGCTTATGAAGCTCTCTTAATTCTTCTTCAATTTTTTTAATTTCAAGACTTGTTAATCTCTGAAGACGCATATCAAGAATAGCTTTTGACTGACGTTCTGAGAGTTTAAATCTTTTTTGAAGTTTATTATCAGCTTCATCAACAGTCTTTGATCCTCTTATAATAGCAATAACTTCATCTATATTATCAAGAGCTATTTTCAGTCCTTCTAAAATATGAGCTCTTTCTTCAGCTTTTCGAAGTTCATACTGAGTTCTTTTATAAACGACTTCTTTTCTATGCAGAATATAGTTTGAAAGAATTCCTTTCAGATCCAAAACTTTTGGTTCATTATTTACAAGTGCAAGCTGGATAATTCCAAAAGACGACTGAAGAGCTGTATGTTTATAAAGAAGATTCAGAATAATATTTGAGGATGCATCTCTTTTTATTCCTATTACAATACGCATTCCTGTTCTGTCGGATTCGTCGCGAAGCTCTCCTATACCTTCAATTACTTTTGAATTTACAAGATCCGCTATTTTCGCAATTAACTGTGCTTTATTTACCTGGTATGGTATTTCAGAAACAATTATATACTCTTTTCCTTTTTTATCTTCTTCTATCTCCAGTTTAGCTCTTACAGTAATACTTCCTCTTCCTGTAAGAAAAGCCTTATGGATTCCTTCTGTTCCTATTATTATACCGCCAGTAGGAAAATCCGGACCCTTAACATATTTAATAAGAGCCTTAGCAGTTAGCTCAGGCTCATCAATCAAAGCCGTACAGGCATCTATAACTTCATGAAGATTATGAGGCGGAATGTTTGTTGCCATACCGACAGCAATACCTGATGATCCGTTAACAAGAAGATTAGGGAAAGAAGCAGGAAGAACAGTCGGCTCTCGTCTTGTTCCGTCAAAGTTATCCACAAGGTCAACAGTTTCCTTGTCGATATCTTTTAACAATTCCTCTGCAACTTTTTCAAGACGCGCTTCTGTATATCTGTATGCTGCAGCAGGGTCTCCGTCAACCGAACCGAAATTTCCCTGACCGTCAATCAAAGGAACATTCATTGAAAAATCCTGCGCCATACGAACCATAGTTTCATATACAGCAGCATCTCCATGCGGATGAAAGTTACCTATTACTTCACCGACAATCTTAGCACATTTTACATATGGTCTGTCGTGTCTCCACGCCCTTTCGTTCATAGCATGTAAAATTCTTCTATGAACCGGTTTTAAACCGTCACGAACATCAGGAAGAGCTCTTCCGACAATGACACTCATTGAATAAGCAAGATAAGAATCTTTCATCTGATCTTCTATTTCAACAATGCTTATCTTCCCATGATTTTCTTTTATAAGAAGTTCCTGCTTCTCATCATCCTTCTTAGCCAATTTTATGCTCCTGTTACGTTTTTATCAAAGATCGAGATTAATAACATTTTTTGCATTATCTTCAATGAACTTTCTTCTCGGTTCTACATCATCTCCCATTAATACGGAAAAAATTCCTTCAGCACTTATTTCATCATCCATATTAACTTTTAAAAGAGTTCTGTTTTCCGGATTCATTGTTGTTTCCCAAAGCTGATCAGGATTCATCTCTCCAAGACCTTTATATCTCTGGATAATATATTTACCTTCCGGAAGGCTTTTAACCAGTCCATCTTTTTCATCATCAGAATATGCATAAGTAATTTTCTGCTGATATTTAACACTGTATAGCGGCGGCTGTGCTATATAAAGATATCCCTGCCGGATAAGTTCCGGCATATATCTGAAAAAGAATGTCAGCAGCAGGGTTCTGATATGAGATCCGTCTACGTCGGCATCCGTCATAATGATCAGTTTATGATATCTTGCCTTTGAAATATCAAACTGCTCTTCACCTATTCCCGTGCCCATAGCTGTAATAAGTGTACGAATTTCATCATTCGAAAGAATTTTATCCAAACGTGCTTTTTCAACATTAAGAATTTTTCCTTTTAACGGAAGAATTGCCTGAAAACGTCTGTCTCTTCCGCTTTTAGCCGAACCACCCGCAGAATCTCCCTCTACAAGATATATTTCACATTTCGAAGGATCCTTTTCCGAACAATCCGAAAGTTTACCCGGAAGTGCGTCATGTTCAAGTGCATTTTTTCTGCGTGTTAAGTCTTTAGCTTTTTTTGCGGCTATTCTTGCCTGAGCGCTTACAATACACTTATCAAGAATTTTTCTGACAACCTGCGGATTCTCATCAAAATAAAGCGAAAGATGTTCATTTGTCGCAGATTCAACAATTCCTTTTACCTCATTATTTCCGAGCTTCATTTTTGTCTGCCCTTCAAACTGAGGATTCGGAATTTTTACGCTTATGATTCCTACCAAACCTTCTCTTACATCATCTCCGGAAAGCTGTTGTATTTTTTTATCATATTTTTCTTTTTTAAGAGATTCATTCAATACTCTTGTGAGAGCAGATTTAAATCCTACAAGATGTGTTCCGCCTTCTCTTGTATTAATATTGTTAGCATATGTATAAACTATTTCATTATAAGAATCAATGTAAGAAATAGCTATTTCAATATCTATATTATCTTTCTGTGTATGGAAATATATTGGTTTTTTATTTATTGGACTTTTTGATTCAGTTAGAAATTCAATAAAAGAAGAAAGACCTCCTTTAAAATAAAAAACTGCCTCCTTGCCCTTTCCTCTTAAATCCTTGAAATTGATTGTTATTCCGGCATTTAAAAAAGCCAGTTCTCTAAATCTTTTAGCAAGTATATCAAATTGATAAACAGTTTCCTCAAATATCTTTGCGTCAGGTTTGAAAGTAACTACTGTTCCGTTTTTTGTACTTTTTCCGCACTCTCTTACATCATATTTCGGAATACCTCTTTCATATTCCTGTTCATATTTTTTACCATTTTTACTTACAAGGACATGTGTTTTTTCTGAAAGAGCATTTACAACCGAAACCCCTACTCCGTGAAGTCCGCCTGAAACTTTATAACTTTCATTATCAAACTTTCCGCCGGCATGAAGTTTTGTTAAAACAATTTCCATCGCACTTTTCTTATAAACTGGATGCGGTTCAACAGGAATACCTCGGCCGTTATCCTCAACAATTATGGAATTATCTTCAGTTATAAATACGTTAATTGTATCACAATGTCCGGCAAGAGCTTCATCTATTGAGTTATCAACAATCTCATAAACAAGATGATGAAGACCATTTATATCCGTTGAACCAATATACATAGCCGGTCTTTTTCTTACTGCTTCAAGACCCTCTAAGACCTGTATATTACTTGCACCATATTCATTACTCATATTATGTCTCCACCCTTAATATCACTTAAATTTCTTTTTTCTAATCTTCCAATCAATGTGTAGGAACTTAATTTGCTTACTGTAACTTCATCATGTTTGTCAATAATAATAGATTTTGTGTCATTTTTTATTTCATCAAGATAATCTCCGTTTATCTCGCTTTTAATTAAAGTGTCAGCATTAAAAATACCTACTATATTTTTTAATGAAATTATTTCACGGTTTCCTATGTGTAAAAACATTATCTTCTCCTTGAAGTTTCAATTCGTATCTGTTTAACTGTTTTATTAAGATAAAGAGTATTAATTTTTTTTAGAATATAACCCTTCTGCATTATCAATTCATTTGAATAGACGCTGTGATCAGAATATATATACAGACAATCATCGTTTATTCTTGAAGGATAAGAATGAACAGCCAGCATTTCTCCTACTATTTGTCCCCATTCATCAGTAATTTTTTCAAGTGAAAACTCTTTTTTAATATTAAGTCTATCAAGTAAATCAGGAAGAATTGTTCTAAAATCTGCAGCTGATTTTCTTCTTTCATATTTCATTGAAAAACTATTCCTTTATCAATATTTATTATATTTTTTTCCAAACTGAAAAAATCAATATTTCTTGTATCGGCTATTGTAAAAATACTCTGATTTGTGAATGCTGTCATTTCCACAAATTTTTCTTTTCTTACCTTATCAAGTTCAGAAAAAACATCATCAATTAAAATAACGGCTTTTTCATTTCTTATTTTCTCAGTAATTCTTTTCTCGGCAAATTTCATTGAAACTGATGCAATTCTTTTCTGTCCCTGAGAAGCAAATTCAGAAAAAGTTCTATCTCCGAAAGAATTTAGTATAAAATCATCCTTATGCGGACCAATTGAAGTTGAAAAACTGTTCAAATCTCTTTTAACTGAATTTTCAACTTTAAGTAAAAAATCACTCTTTGATAACGATAAATTATCGGATTTAAATTTAAAATATGAATTATTATGATTAAATGAAAATAAATCGTAAATTTCTGAAAATTCACTATTAAAATCTTTTATAAATTCGTGTCTTTTATTAGTAATATAAACAGCCTTTTCTGAAAAAGCATCATTCCAAACTGATAATTCTTTTTTTATTGTATTTTCATCTTTTCCGGATTTAAGTATGTAATTTCTAAACTTCAATATTTTTTTATATTGCATGAGATTTTTAAGATATAAATCATCAAATTTTGATATAACTCCGTCAAAATATTTACGTCTAATCTCAGGCGAAGAATCTATTATAAGGATATCCTCAGGAGAAAAAATAACTGTAAGAATCTTTCCGAAAAATTCTGAAGCAGATAATAAAATACCGTCAATTTTTCTTTTCTTTTCAAAACTCTGACCGTTAAGTATACATCCGCTTTCAAAAGCTGAGTTATTTCCTTCTTCAACAATAGCTTTGCAAAAATAAGAATCACTGCCCCATTTAATTATATCTTTATCTTTTGAGTTTCTAAAAGATTTAGATCCCGATAAAATAGAGATAGCTTCAATAATATTTGTTTTTCCGCTTCCGTTATTTCCTGTAATAATATTTACAGAATCTGAAAATATTACTTTTTGATTCTCATAATTACGGAAATTTTTCAGTAAAATTTCCCTTAATATCATCAGTCTGCTTGTTTAATCTGAATAGGCATTATTACTGAAACATAATCAGCCGAATTTTCAGGAGTTATTGTAACTGGACTCATATTTCCGGTAATTGAAATTTTAAAAGAAATTGAATCAATCTCTCTTATTGAATCCATTAGATATTGAGAATTGATACCCAAAGAAATATCGTTTCCTGAATATTCAATATCAATAATTTCCTGAGTCTCACCTATATCCTGAAGTTTAGATTCCATCACTAGCTGATCTTTAGAAAAATTAAGAATAATTTTATATGTAGGTTCTTTTGTAAGAATCATTACCCTTTTTAAGGATTCAGTAAACTTCTTTGTATCCAATACAGAAAAAGAAATAAAATCTTTCGGCATAACCTGTTTATAATTTGGAAACTGTCCGTCTATTACTCTTGATATAATATCAGTATTTCCAATTTTGAAAAAACACTGATTTTCCATTATACCTAAACGGCATGAGCCGCTCGAAAGAAGTTTATAAACCTCATTTATAGTTTTTAGAGGAATTATTACTCCGCCTTTAAAATCAATAGTTGAAGAGACTTTTGTATTTATATAAGATAGACGGCGGGAATCTGAAGCAACAGCGGCCATTTTATTATTTTCCTCAGAAATAAAAAACAAACCGTTAAAAACGGGTTTTACTGTATCGGTAGAAGCCGCAAATATAACTTTTCTAATCATGTCTTTTAATAAAACCTGATCTATTTCAATTACATTATCATTCATTTCAAAATTGATATCAGGAAAATCCCCTTTCGAAGTTCCTACAAGCTTAAGGTTTCCCTTTATCTCTTTTGACTTAGATCTGATAGAAATAGAATAAGCATCATCTATATCAAGAATAACTGATCCTTTAGGTAATTCTTTTAGAACCTGACTAAGTATTTTACCGTTTGTAGTAAAAGATATATTTCCATCGGATACTGAATCAATAGTTGTTTTTAATCCGATCTCATTATCTGTAGAAATAATTTCAACAGAATCTTTTGATACATTGAAAAGACAATTTGATAATATTGAATTTACATTTTTAATGTTTATTACTGAATCAGCAATATTAACAGCTTTAAGAAGCTGATCTTTATCAATTTCAATTTTCATTACTAATACCTCTATATTAATATTTTTTATTAATAATTAATAGCAATAGTAGTAGGTGCTGTTAATTAGTTAATAATAAAAACTACATTTCATTTTATCAGGCTTTATGAATTTTATAGTTTGTTTATAAAGTCCATTTAACTCAAAAATAAAAATGATAAATCTAAACCGAAAAAAATATGAACAAAATATCTAATTTAAAAAACAAAAACAAGGTTTTAATAACACAAAAAATAGTGTTATTAAGCAGTTATAAACAACTAATTAACTTTTAAGTTCCGATCTTATTTCCTCAATTATTTCACGTATGTTATCATCTTCTTTTAGAAGCGATTCGATATTCTTTCTGGCGTTAATAACAGTTGAATGATCCCTTTTTCCGAATTCTTTGCCTATTTCAATTGTTGTTAAATTTGTTAATTGTGTTGATAAGTATATTGCTATAAATCTTGGCATAATTATACTATTATGTCTGTTCTTTGAAATTATAAGTTCCGGCGTTGTTTCATATTTAACCGCAACTTTTTCAAGAATATCAGTTATGGTTATCTGTTTATTCTGATTTTCTTCAAATAATGGCTTCAAATGTGTTTTAGCCATTTCTATTGTTATTCTTTTATTCTGAAGAATGTTAGCAACGTGATTAATATTTATAAGAGATGCTTCAAGAGATCTTATATTAGATTTAATTCTTGATGCAATATAGTTTATAACTTCTTCGGAAATGTCAATTCCAAGAATTTCGGCCTTTCTTCTTAATATAGCTTCCCTGGTTTCAAGATTAGGAACTTGAATATCTGCAAGAAGACCCCCTAAAAATCTTGTTTTCAGTCTTTCGGTCAAATGAGATATTTCTTTCGGAGGTCTGTCACTTGTCAGAACAATCTGTTTTCTTTTGTTATGAAGTTCATCAAAAGTATGAAAAAACTCTTCCTGAAGCTGTATTTTGTCAGAAAGAAACTGAATATCGTCAATAAGGAGAATATCCACATATCTGAACTTCAGTTTGAACTGATGCATTGACTGATTTTTCATTGCATTTATAAATTCATTCAGAAATTGTTCTGTTTTAATGTATAAAACCTTTAAATAAGGCTTATCTTTTAGTATTTGATGACCGATTGCCTGAAGAAGATGAGTTTTTCCAACCCCTGAATTACCATAAAGGAAAAGTGGATTATATACTCCTGCAGGATTTTTTGATACATTAAGTGCGGCCGCGTGTGCAAACTGATTATTTGCACCGATTACAAAAGTTTCAAAAGTATAATATGAGTTAAGTTCAATACTTGAACTGTTTTCTTTATCCATTTTTCTGACTTCCGTCTCAGGTTTAACTATATCTTGTTTATTTTCAATTACATTTTTATTAAGATCGTAAATGAAATTGCATAGATAATCTGTTCCTGTATTCTTTTTCAGAAGTTCATTAATAGTTTTTGAATATGAATTTGTTATATATCTCTGAGCAACATCATCCTGAACTTTTATTGTCAAAATGTTATCAGAATATTGAATAACAGAAGTATCTTTAAACCATGCATCAAAAGTTTGTTTGTTAATATTGGATTGCAGGTCATTTAAAACCATTCCCCAGAGATTCTCAGCAGAATTTAACATAATACCCCTAAAAAATAACAATAGAATATCGGAAAGAATTGACAATTCTTCCTGGAAATAAATTTCCGTGAACATTAAAAGTTGTTACGAATGATATGTTCTAATATCTCTTTCTAATTCTCTTTCTTGGCAAGAAATTAATTCACATTGATAAGAAATTAATAACAATTGTTAATAACCTGTTGATACATGTTATTTAACCAGACATTAATGTTATTAGTTAGGAATTAATTGTTTAAATGTTGTTGATTAAAAAGACGGGTCTTATTTGTTAGGAAATCAACAAAAAATGGAGGCTTCATGGGAGCAATAATAGCGGATATTAATAAAAACGCCAGAGAAATAGTAAGAATAGATGTTTCTGAATTCAAAGAAAAAGAATATATCAATATAAGAATTTGGTTTCATGATGTAGACGGTCAGACAAAACCGACTCAAAAAGGTATAGCTCTTAGTGTTGACCAGTATGAAGAACTCTTGAAGGCTGTAGAAAAAGTAGGAGAGTATATAAAGGATAAAAAAGAAAATGGATAAATCAAAATTCAATAAACATAAATGTTAAATCATCGGATTTATCACTAAAATCGGAAAAAGCCATAACTTCATTAAGAAGCTTACTGCAAAAATCATTACCTGAAATATCTCTATTTTTGGTTATAAATTTTGCAAGGGCTTTTTCTCCGAAATCCTCCCTGTTTTTATTTTTCATTTCAGTCAAACCGTCAGTATATAGAATCAGACAGTCGCCTTTTTCAACTTTTACGGCTTTTTCCTCATAATAAGATTCTTCCATTATACCGACAAAAAAACCTGAGTTTGTATCCAGTGATAGAATTTTTCCTGAAGAACTGCGATAGAGAAGGGGAAGAGTGTGACCTGCGTTAGAAAATTTTAAAATTTTCTTTTTGTTATCATAAAGAGCATAAAAAGCTGAAAAGTACTGTCCGTCGAACATAAACTTATAAACATCTTTATTAACAGAAGATAATAATTCCTTTGGAGATTCTGTTACTGAAGAATATACGCTGAAAATCATTTTAGCCATAGTAACAATAAGTGCCGCAGGAATTCCATGACCGGTAACATCAGCTATAACAAAAGCCGTTTTATCTTCATTTATTTTATAAACATCGAAAAAATCTCCGCCGATATCTTCCATTGGGAGATATTTACCGGATATTTTTGGGTAAGGGATGTGTGAAAAATCATGAGGTATAATAAACTGCTGAATTTTTTTGGCGGCTTCAAGTTCTTTTTTTATCAGCATGTTTCTTTCAAACAAGAGATCATGAGTTCTTTTCAAACGGAGCAGGGACATTGTTCGAGCTACAAGTTCTTTCTGATTAATGGGTTTCTGAAGAAAATCATCAGCCCCAATATTCAATCCCTTTATTTTTGCATTAAGATCATCGTTTCCGGTCATCAGAACAAGAGGAATAAAGTCATTACGCTTTTTGCTTTTAATTTCCTTGATAAAGTCAATTCCGTCCATTTTAGGCATGACGGTATCTACGAATATAATGTCAAATTTTTCAGAAAGAGATCTTTCAAGACCGGATTCACCGTCTTCAGCTTCATCAACTGAAAAATTCAGTTCGGATAAAGTTTTTCTTATAACAGTTCGATTCAGCTTGCTGTCGTCTATTACCAGAATTTTTGCATTTGAAAGACTTATGTTTCGCATAAAAGCTTGAATTTATTCCCTCATATTGCTACATAGTTTATTTCAAAAACTAAAATGATTAATAGCAAGAAAAAAATTAAACTTCTTTTTGTACAGCTTCCGCTGATTGATCACGGATATAATTATATAGACGGTAATATTTTTACCGCTCCTTCATCTCTTTCTGCATATATTTCAAAGAACTTTAAAGAGTATGTGGAAGAATTATATGTAATACCTGCAGAAATTCAGAATTTTGCTTCTAATAAGATTATTTCGCAGATTGCTGTAAAATATGAACCTGATATGATTCTTTTCTCTAATTATCTATGGAATGCAGAACGTCATATTTCTCTTGCTGAATTAATTAAGAATAAGGTCAGAACAACGATTATTTTCGGCGGACCTGAAATATCAGAAAATTCATATCTTCTTTCCAAAAAACAAAAAGCAGTAGATTTATTTGTAAAAGGGGAAGGGGAGTTCTTTTTTAAAAAGTATTTTACCGGAGATTATCAAAAACATCTCCAGACAATAAATGATAATCTATTCTTTCTTCAGAGAGAAAATGAACTTCTTTCTCCTTCTGAAATAGTTGAACCATATTCATCCGGATATTTGAACAGATCAAATGATGAATCCGTTTTTATTGAGCTTACAAGAGGATGTTATTATAAATGCAGTTATTGTAATTATTCAAGATTCGGAAAAAAAGTAAGAGAGCTTCCTTCATCAATACTGTTAGATTCACTCAAAAACAAAAAAAGACCATTGAAAGAAGTATATATTCTTTCTCCTTCTTTTAGAAACAGAAAAGATTATCGTCTTATTCTTGAAGAATTGTCGAAATTGAAACCTAAAGTTTCTATTCATACTGAACTTAGGACAGAAAGCATAAGCAAAGCAGATGCAATACTGTTAAAAAAAGCCGGAGTAAATTCTCTTGAAGTTGGAATACAGACTTTTACTGAAAATGCATTAAAGCAGGCGGGCAGAAAGTCAGAGAAGATAAAAGCTCTGGAAGGATTAAAAAATTTGAGATCTGCCGGCATATCTTTAAAAATCGGGATGATCCCTGGTTTACCAGGAGATTCTATCTTATCTTTCATGCAGGGTGTTGCAGAATTAGTTGAAGAAGGTTTTGCAGAAGAAATTGAATTCTATCCCCTAATGGTTCTGCCCGGAACTGCTGTCAGGGATTATTGTGATACCAACGGATATAAATATATGAAGAAGCCTCCTTATTATTTTTTAAAAGGAGGTGAATTTAATGAAGAGGATATTTTTGCGGCAAAGCAGGAAATAGAAAATATAACCGGATTTGAAGTTTCATCAAAAAAAATTCCTGATTTTACTTCAGATGAAAATTCAATATTTGTAAAAGGAATAAAAACTGATTCAGCAAAAATCGAACAAATATTAAAGAAGAAAGATTTTATTGATACAAATGTTTTTTCTTTTCAAATCAATATGTTAAAGAAAACGGATTCACAAAAGGTTTTAAAGCTTTTTTCGGAATATGAGACTGAATGGGAACTTCTCAATATAATTTTTACGGGAGATTTCCTCATAAAGGAGAATCCGTCATTATTTGAAGAGAAAGAGCATTTTTTCAGAAGAATGCATTATTATGATAATACTTCAACGGGAAGAAAAAAACAGTATTATCATGTTACGGAGGATATTGGTTTTTTTGAAGAAATTAGTGATAAATACTTTTTAATTGAACCTCTTATGAGACTTTCAGGGAAGAATATCTCATATATTAAAAGTATAGATAATCCGCCATTAATAATTTCTTCAAAAGGAATATATTCTGATAATAGAAAACTGATTTCTGAGAAATATGCTGAGTATTATGACTGTATTTCTTTCGAAGACAAGAATGAAATGAAAATGTTTTATTCTGATATTGGAAAAGAGATTTCTGAATATTATTTCAGATCAAAGTTCATTTCTGTCTGAATAGGTAATATCAATATCTTTTAAAAGCTGAATATCCTCAGGATTTGCCACGTTGCTTGAACAAATATCAATTTCCAGCTGATCAGCAAAAATTTTAAAACCATTAAGAATTTTTATTCTGTCTTTGAAGCAATGCAGGCACATTGTAAGATGTTCAGAGAGAATAACAAGACGGAAATCAAAATGTGATATTAGATTCAGAATTTCGGAACTGATATAACAATCCGATATAGCAAGGGAAACGGAACTGTTGGAAATAAAAAAATCTTTGGGAATATCAAATTTCCCTTCGCTAATTTCAGTTTCATTAATAGAAATAAAAACCTTTTTCTCCGGAAGTATCTTTTTGATCAGATTAAGATAATCGATAAAATCTATTTCATGAAGTTTTGGAAGAACAATCGAACTGTTATCCTTTTTCGTTAACTTTGAAACTGAGTTTAAGAAAAGTTCAGCTATTTCAATAGAAGAAATTATACTGTTTAAAAATCTGAAAGATGAAGAAAATGAAGAATAAAAATTATTTAGAGAAATGAAAACATATTTGTTAGGCTCAGGACCGGAAATATACTTCTTTTCAAAATTATCTTCAAAAAATTTATTTTCTATCAAATCAGGATATTTTATTATATTTTCGGGTTCTTCCTTTCGGGATATTTTTTTGTTTAAGAAGGAACATTTTTGCAGAAGATTGTCTATTTCACCGATAATTGCCCGAGGATTCTTTTTGTTGAAGAAAATTATCGAATCAGCAAATTTCAGATGAACAGGAAGATGTGAAAAAGCTTTTTCAATTTTTCTGCATATTTTCCGGTATAGAGTCCGGCATTTTTCATCATTCACGGAAAAGTCTATTATACTCGGAAACTTAATTATAAAATTATAATCGGATATATCACTTACCGAAATAAAAGTATCGGTTGAAAAGTTTGTTTCACATGTTTTTTTTATAATTATCTTGAGATTCTCTATTATGAAGTCGGTTACAGGTATTCCAAGAATCTGGCGCAAAGAAGAGATGTTTTCTATTTTAACGGTAATAATTCCTATACTTTTTATTTCAAAACTTAGATTAGAAATGCTTTCAAGTGAGGAGTGCAGAAAAGGCAGATTTGTGACAGCATCTCTGTTTTTCTTATCAGTGAAGAAGTGAGAAGATTTTTTTAAATATTCCCAGAATCGGTCGTTTTTTGCCATGATGGGATCAAAAATATAGGTTCTGCTTTTTCCCTCTTTTTTAGCAGAATAAAGAGCCTGATCCGCCCGGGAAAGAAGTATAGAAAGATTTTTTCCAAAAACAGGATATTCTGAAATTCCGGCAGAAAAGGAAATGCTGAATTTTTTTTCATCCGAAGTGGTGAAAACTATGGAATCAAACTCTCTTCGGATTGAATCAATTATATCTTTTGCCTCAATGCCGTTTTTTCCTAATAAAGTAATTACAAATTCTTCACCGCCGAAGCGAGTAGGGAAAAAACTTGGAGAAAGATGTTTATTCAGAATTTCTCCGAACTTCATGAGAACGGAATCTCCCATAGGATGTCCGTAAAGATCATTAATCTGCTTAAAGGAATCAAGATCAATAATAGCCAGAGAAATAATTGTATCAGCATTTTTAGCGATTTCATTTTCAAATCTTTTAAAAAATTCTCTTCTATTATAAAGGCGGGTGAGTTCATCCGTGGTTGATAATAGATAAAACTCATTAAATTGAGAAATTTTACCTCTTACGTGAGCGATGAGTTCTTCCTTTATTACAGGCTTCAGCATAAAGGTGTCTGCTCCGCTTTGTATAGCCTGAACGCGTGAATTCTGGCAATCAATATCGGATATTGCTATAATTGGTATAAGTTTGGTCCGTTGACTTGTTTTAAGCATACGGCAAAGATCAAAGCAGTTCTCGTTTCCGAAAAAAGTTTCTACAATGATGAGCTTAGGTGCCGCAAAAGAAATAATGTTTATTGCCTCAGAAGAACTCTCAGCATAAAGAAATTCGAGATTCAAACCTTCCAGCATGGACATTAATTCCCTGCCGGAAGATTTTGAATGCGAAATAAGCAATATCTGATTTTTCTCAGAGCTGTTCATTTATTTTCCAATAATTTTAGAAATTTCACTATTTAATTTCTCTATTTCATTAGCTGCAGCAACAGCGAAATTTCCGCCGTTTTTCTCATAAGCAAAGTTGATGGAACTTGAAGCATTGATTCTGTGAAGGGAAATGTCATAGGCGTTAATTGTATTAACTATTGCTTCAAGATCTCCTCCCTGTGTGCCGACACCCGGAATGAGGAGAGGAAGAATTTTCCCGGATTTTGAAAATTCATCAAGAATGGCTTTAAGCTGATCTGGATAAGTTGCTCCTGCAACAGCTCCAATACCTCCATTATCCCAGCCGGAAAGATAACCGGCGACAACAAGATATAATGGTTTTCCGTCAATCAGTTTGTCCTGAAGTTCTCCGGAAGATTTATTGGATGTTTTGCACAAAATGTAAAAACCCTTATTTTCATATTTTTTTGTAAAAGGCTCTATTGAATCATGACCCAAATATGGAGATAATGTTACAGCATCGGCTTCAAAAAAATCAAAAGATTCTTCTGCGTAAGCTTCGGCAGTTGTGCCGATATCTCCTCTTTTAACATCAAGAATGACTGGAAGATCATTTTTTCTGTAAAGCTTGATAAGATCATGTAAGGCTTCAAGACCCGGAAATCCGTAACGAGCATAAAAGGCATAATTCGGCTTAACGCATGCCGGATATTTTTTTGTTTTAATTATCTCGTTGAGAATTTCTTCATAAAAGCTGTAAATCTTCTTTTTAGTGTCATTTTCCTGAATGGGAATCTTGGATAGAACCGGATCCATTCCCATGCATAATATACTATTATATTTATTATAATAGTTGCTCAGAGACTGTCTGTAATTCATTTTTCACCTTTTCAAATTCGTTTTTGTAAATTAAGAAATTTGCGTCATCGTAAAGAACGAAGTATATTGTAGGAAAGTATTTTTCTTTGTCAACAAAAGCTAATACCGTTTTTAGAGCTATCTTACAGGCTTCCTCTTTAGGATAAGAATAAATTCCGGTTGAAATAGCCGGAAATGCGATTGAAGATACATTGTATTCTTTAGCCAGCGACATACAGTTGTTATAAGAAGATTCAAGGAGAGCTCTTTCTCCGCACCTTCCGTTTTTATAAACGGGTCCAGGAGTATGAATAATATATTTTGCCTTAAGCCTATATGCTTTTGTTATCTTTGCTTTTCCGCTTTCACATCCTTTGAGTGAAATGCATTCTTCAAGCAATTCAGGTCCTGCGGCTTTGTGAATTGCTCCGTCAACACCTCCGCCCCCAAGAAGAGAAGTGTTAGCTGCGTTAACAATTGCTTCAACATCAAAGGAAGTAATGTCTCCTTTTGCTATAATGACATTATTTAATAATGATTTCATGCTTCCTGTTTTACTTGAGAAATGTTACTTTATTATTAATCTTTACATCAGAAATATCAATTCTTTTATTGTCGGGGAAAGAGAGTTTACGAAATTAAATTTTCTTTAAGAGGTATAAATAAAATATGAAATATGAAATAATAGTTGTCGGAGCCGGACATGCCGGAATAGAAGCTGCACTTGCTTCTGCCAGAATGAAAGTACCGACTTTGCTTGTTACGGGAAATCTTGAAACGATTGCACAGATGAGTTGTAATCCGGCTATCGGAGGATTGGCGAAAGGAAACATTGTAAGAGAAATTGATGCTCTCGGCGGAGAGATGGCAAAAGCAATTGATAAGGCCGGGATACATTTCAAAATGCTGAATAAGAGCAGAGGTCCTGCTGTATGGTCGCCAAGAGCTCAGGCAGATAAAAAAAATTACCAGATCTTCATGAAGCATATTTTAGAGAATCAGGACAATCTGGATATTGTTCAGGATGTTGTGACATCAATCGAAATTGAAAATGCTAAAGTTAAAGGACTGCGGACTGAAAGAGATAATTTCTTTTCATGCAAGGCTATAATTTTAACAACAGGAACTTTTTTAAAAGGACTTATTCATATAGGAAGTTTCAATCAGTCCGCAGGAAGGATAGGGGACTTTTCAGCCGAACATCTTTCTCAATCTCTTCTTGATATGGGACTTGAACTTGGAAGATTAAAAACGGGAACTCCGCAAAGAGTAAATGGAAAGACAATTGATTTTTCTAAATGCGAGATTCAGGAGCCGGATGACGAACCTTTCTTTTTTTCTTATTCTTCAGATATCAAGAGTTGGAAAGAAATAAAACAGCTTCCATGTTATATTACTTACACGGGAGAAAAGACTCATGAAATTATAAAAGCGAACATTCATAGATCTCCTCTTTACGGCGGAGTAATAAAAGGAGTTGGTCCACGTTATTGCCCGTCTATCGAAGACAAGGTTGTCAGATTTTCTGATAAACCCAGACATCAGCTTTTTCTTGAACCTGAAGGTTTAATGACTAATGAATATTACATTAACGGTTTTTCGAGTTCTTTGCCGGAAGACGTTCAGCTTGAAATGGTTAGAACAATTCCCGGTCTTGAAAATGTACAGGTCATGAAACCGGCATACGCAGTAGAATATGATTTCGTTCCTCCGCATCAGGTTTATCCGACACTTGAAACAAAGAAAGTTTCAGGTCTTTATAATGCAGGACAGATAAACGGAACTTCGGGATACGAAGAAGCGGCAATGCAGGGATTGGTTGCAGCGATAAATGCTGCGGCTAAGATAAAAGGAATGAATCCTTTAGTTCTTAAAAGAACGGAAGCTTATGGCGGAGTTTTAATAGATGATCTTACAACTAAAGAATTAACTGAACCATACAGAATGTTCACTTCAAGAGCAGAACATCGTTTAGTTTTAAGGCAGGATAATGCAGATAAAAGACTTATGCAATACGGACATTATTACGGATTAGTTTCTGACGAGACTTACGAAACAATGAAAGAAAAGTATGAGAAGATTTCAAAAGATTCCGAAGGTTTAAAAGAATTAAAAGTTCTAATAGATGATAAAGCTAAAGAATCTCTTGGGAAAAACGATGAGCTGTCCGGTTTATCCGGACGAATCAGTGTTGAAAGACTTGTGAAGCGTCCGGGGATTTCTCTTAAAGCAGTATATCAATACCTCAACATGCCGTTTGATGAAACAATTGCCAGTATCATTGAAATGGAATTAAAGTACGAAGGTTATATAAAGAAAGAAGAAAGAGAAATCGCTAAGTTTGCCAAAATGGAAGATAGATCAATTCCGGAAGACTTCGATTATTTTTCTGTAAACGGATTAAAAACAGAAGCTGCTCAGAAACTTCAGAAGATCAGACCGGCAACAATTGCACAGGCATCGAGAATATCGGGCGTCGATCCTTCTCATATTTCTGTGATACTTTTTCATCTGGAAGCAGCAGATAAAAGAAAAAGGAAAGAAAAGGAATCCGATCAAAGCAAACAGGGAGGTTCCACGTGGAACAATTAGAATTTAGATCTTTTCTGGAATCAAAAGGATTCTCTTCTGAGTCTTATGATAAATTAGAACTATATCTTTCAATGATAGATGAAGCCTCAAAAAAGTTTAATCTTACAGGATATAAAACCAAGAGCGATATGAGAAGAGGGCTGATCTTTGACAGCATTTCTCCTCTGACGGATCTTTGTGTTCCACGTGGAACAAGCTTTGTTGATATAGGTACTGGGTCGGGTGTTCCGGGAGTTGTTCTTTGTATTTTGTTTCCTTTTTTGAATGGAGTTCTTGTTGATTCGAATAATAAGAAAATAGATTTTATTTCAGAATCTGCTTCAAAGCTGTGTTTGTCTAATTTAACAGCTGTAAGTGCAAGAGGAGAAGATTTCTCTTTAAGTAAAAACAATAAAGAGAAGTTTGATTTCTGTGTAACGAAAGCTTTCGGACCTCTTTATTATTCGGCAGAGTTTTCTGCGCCCGTTTTGAAGGAAAACGGATTCTTATATATATATTCTCATCTCTCAGAAGAAGTTCTATCTCATGTGCTGAAAATTCATTTTTCAAATGTAGGTTTGTTTCCCGGGAGTTCGGAAGAAAGAAAGACTGCAGGAATCTCAGGGAAGGGCTTATTCTGGGTAAAGAAAAACAAAACACCTTCCTGCTATCCAAGAAAATTCCCGATTATAAAAAGGGAAGCTTCAAAAACCCCGGAGACAATTCCTTCAGAATGAGAAATGTGCCATTAATTAATTGCTTAAAATTAATTAATGGCTGTTGAACCTTCCGCCAAAGATAAAGACTGAGATGAAAGTGCTGGATTAAACTTAGAATAAACCGAATAAGAATCTCTGTCTTTTATTCCGTATTCATGAAAAACAACATCGTCTATTGATTCGAGAATGATCTTTCTTTCAGTTTCATAGTTTGTTTCTTTAAGTTTGTTAACCAAAGAAGATATCATCATCTGAGAATCTTTTTTGATCAGGCGGATTGGAATTCTTTCGAGATTTCCTTTGAGAACTTTTACGGTAAAGAACATGTTTTGATAATAGTACTGAATCAGTGAAGAGTTTAAGATAGCAAGCAAAGCTTCATCTTTTAACAAAAGAGACTTGGAAATGAAACCGTTTACATTATTAAGAGAGAAAAATCCTTCTTCATCATAAGCGAAGGTAAGACGGGATCCTATAAACTTATAAAGAAACTTGTTCTTTGTTTTGTAATAGTCGGTCTGAGCTGTTTGCTGAAGTTCTTCCGGTGTAAAGCGGAAGTATTTGCTTGGATTCTTAATATAGAAAGGTAATAGATCTTTTCCTGTAATTATCGGATCAGGGTGTTCTTCCGAATAGTGATCAAAGATATGCTTCTCGTTGTTTCCTGTGACAATTCCAAGGAAGAACGATGCATTCTTTTTAAGATATAGATTCTCTCCGGAGTTTATCAGATTAATTATACTTTCGGCTTTATGCCCGAACTTAACATTGAAAATATATTCAGGATTCTTTATAAAACCGGCCTGAGGAATCAGAGAATAAGTATTTTTTTCTCTTTCTTCCTTTCCAGATACTTTTACGATATTGGTTTTTCGTTTGTCACTCGAATCTTTCTGAAGGAAAAGAGAGATCGAAGGGGCAAACACATTTTGAAACTGTTCTCCCCATATATTTATTTCTTCAATGATGCAGGAAGAAAGAATATCTTCTCTGGATTGCTGGTGAGCTTTTATATTAAGATATGCTTCAGGTAGAAGAAAAGAAAGTCTTCCGGTGTCTTTTAATAAGCCGAGAGCTTTTTCAAGAAACAATGTAAAAGTGTTTATTCCGCTTTTTGCGCATGAGAAAGTTTTTCGATAATATATTTTATCGGAAGATGAGATTGAACTTCCCCAGGGAGGATTTCCTAAGATGCAGTCATATAGATTATCATTATTCTTCTCTTCAAAGATGCTTTTTTCTGAAAGAAAACTTCCATGTATAATATTCACAGGAAACGAAAAGCTGACTCCGGAAATCATAGCAAGATTATATCTGGCTATCTCGACAGCTGTTTCGTCATAATCGATTCCGAAAAGAGAATTGCGTATGATATTCTTTCCGGCTTCTTCCGGAGAAATTCCGTCTTCAAGATAGAAAGGAAGAAGTCTTTGAAAAGCTGAAATAAGAAACTGCCCGGAACCGCATGCCGGATCAAGAATTCTTATTTTCCGGTAATTCTCTTTTGTAATTACTTTCTCTGTCATTGAAGAAACAATACCGGCAGGAGTGAAATACTGTCCCTTTTTGTTTTTTGCTTTTTTGTTCTGAAGTTCCAGGTAAATGTATCCGGCAAGATCGCCGTCGGTTTCTATAGACCATCTTTTTAAAAATGCATGAAGCTCTGATATTTCTTCTGAAATTTCTTCAGATATATATTTAGTTCCGCTGAGAATTGATTTCATGATCTCACGGATTTTTTGGTTCTGATCTTCTTCGTGAAGAAAGAAAATGTTTTGAGCTATCAGGCTGATTCTTGAGTCAACGTAAAAGCTGTGGCGTTTAAGATAGTTCTTTTTCATTGATAATCCAAAGTATGATTTGTTTCTCTTTAGATTATCGAAATAAGTTGAAATTTTTTGTAGAGGGTGAGAAGATAAAGATGAAATAAAAAACAGCAAAAGCTGATTTTTTTAGGGAGATTAATTAAAACTTCCGATAATAGTTATAGGCGGTTTCAGAATGAAAAAATATTATCTTTTGATATCTTTATTTGTGTGCACGTGTTTGCATTCATCGCCGTATTTGCAGGTGGCAGCATTTGATTATTCTACCGATTATCCAGATGCTTCTCTAAAAGTTAAAATTACCGCAGGGATAGAAGAAAGTGCAGGATTGAACGAAGATAATCTCTCTGTATATGAGAATGGATTCCGTGTCGGATATATAAGTGTAAAATCGCTGAAGAATGAAGAAAAACTTAATTTGATTCTTGCTCTTGACTGCAGCAGGAGTATTAAGTCTGAGCAGTTTGAAAAGTACCGATTAGAAGCTAATGAGTTTATTCTATCTTCCCAGCAGAATGTTAGAATAGGTCTTGCATCCTTTTCTGATCAATCAGATTTTGAATCGGCGTTTACTGATAACAAAGACGATTTAAAGGCAAAACTTTCTGCTTTCAAGCAGGAAGGGAAAAATACTCTTCTATATAATTCCATCTATGATTCAATTGAGCTTCTTTCGAAGAACGGGGAAGAGAGAAAAGCTGTCATCATATGGACAGACGGCAAGGATGAAGGAAGCGGAATTACTTCTGATGATCTTGCTTTCTTTGCAAGAGGCTGCGGTATTCCTATTCTTTTTGTGACAAACGAAAAATCTCCCGCGTTGTTATCAATGAAACGTATAGCAAAAATTTCCGGTGGGGAGGTTTTCTTTGAAGGAAAAACAGAAAAGCTTAAGCGCTTCATTGTTTCATTTAAAAGCGGTTATGAGATAAAATATAAAACTTCCCTGAAAAGAGGGGAAGACGCAAAAGTCGAGGTTCGTTTAAAATCAGGAAAAATCAGAGACAGATCGGAACTTAAAATTAAAGTTCCGGAAGAGAGTTCGAAGGCTTTTAAGTTTCCTGATATGAAGAAGAGCTTTTTGCTTCTTTTTGCAGGATTAATTGTTTTCCTGATTCTCTTTCCTTTAATTGTTTTTATCATTTATAAAAAATACGTATCTAATAAGAAGAGATATGATAGTGAACCAAAAACAGTTTTTGCAGGTGAAGAAAAAAGAAAGGATTATTCTTTCCCCGGAAAAGAAGAGAAAACGGTTTTCACCGATAAAAGTGCATCAGCAGATGTGACGGAAGATTTATCCGAGGGATATGTTTTTCATGCATGGTTTTTTGTGAAAGAAGGCCTGGATAAGGGTCTTAGATATGATATTATTCGTGAAGAAACTGTAATCGGAAAATCCGGAAATTCTGATGTAGTTGTCAGGGATAACAATATTTCTCCAAATCATGCCAGACTAAAATTTACCGGAGATGATTTTGTTCTCTTTGATATGGCAAGCGACGGAGGAACTTTTTTGAACGGTAAAAAACTTTTGAGGCCGAAAAAGCTTTTTGACTGGGATGAAATACAGATCGGAACCACTGTTCTTATTTTCAGAGTTGTTTCTGAATCTGCATCCGGGTGAAAATAAATTGACACATCTTTCCTGCAAAAGTGTATTGAAAAGGAAAAGAAAAATTATAATCTTTTCAGGAAGGCATTAAATGGAAAAAAAAGAAATAAAATCAGAACTGCTGCTTAATACAGAAAACGGATGGAACCGAATTGACGATAAAGAGCTTCCTTCCCTGGAAGCTTATGCTAAGGAATATATTTCATTTCTGAGCAAAGCGAAGACTGAAAGACTTGCTCATGATTTCGCTGTAGAAAAAGCAAAAGAAAAAGGATATGTTTCTGTATCAGAAAAGGAGAAACTTCAACCGGGAGATAAGGTTTATATTTCTCATTCGGGAAGAACTGTTTTTTTTATTCTTATAGGAAAGAAAGATATTACTGAAGGAATGAATCTTCTCGGTGGGCACATTGATTGTCCGAGAATTGATCTCAAACCTAATCCTCTTTATGAAGATTCTGAACTGGCTTTTTTCGACACTCATTACTACGGCGGAATTAGAAAGTATCAGTGGGTTGCTCTTCCACTTGCTGTACACGGACATGTTGTTAAACAGGATGGTTCTGTTGTAAATTTCTCGGTCGGAGAGAATGAGGATGAACCGGTGTTTTCGATAACAGATCTTCTTCCGCATCTGGCTCAGAAGCAGGCTGAAAAAACCATTGCTGAAGCCGTTACCGGTGAAAACCTTAATCTTCTGATTGGAACAGTTCCTGTGAAATCAACAGAAGCAAAACTTAAAGTTAAAGAAAAAATTCTTCAAATATTGAACGAAAAATATGGAATGAAAGAAGAAGATTTCAACAGTGCAGATATTCAAATGGTTCCGGCAGGTAAAGCTAGAGAAATGGGTTTTGACAGATCCATGATTCTTGGCTACGGGCAGGATGACAGAATCTGTTCATTCGCAGCGTTTAAGGCTTTGATGGATATGAATGAAATTCCGGAATATACGGCAGGAGTTCTTCTTTGTGATAAAGAGGAAGTTGGTTCTTATGGTGCTACGGGAATGCAGTCTTTCTTTTTTGAAAACGCTGTAGCAGAAGTTCTACACCGTATGGAAAAGACTTCGCTTGTAGATTTAAACAGAACACTTTCAAAATCAAAAATGCTGTCTGCTGACGTGAATTCTCTTCATGATCCTAATTTCCCTGAAGTCAGCTCTCCGAATAATAACATGCCGCAGATGAACAGAGGAACGATTATTCAGAAATATACCGGTGCGCGCGGAAAATCCGGTGCGAGTGAAGCCAGTCCTGAGTTTGTAGCAGAAGTAAGAAAAATTTTCAACACTAACGGTGTTCTTTGGCAGACTGGAGAACTTGGAAAAGTTGATCTTGGCGGAAGCGGGACAATTGCTTATTATATGGCGCGTTACGGTATGGATGTTATCGATTGCGGTCCGGGACTTTTCAGCATGCATGCTCCTTTTGAAGTGAGCAGTAAACTTGATGCATACATGACATGGAAAGGGTTTAAGGCGTTTCTTAATTATAAAAGATAAAGTTATTAACACTTATTAATAATATGTTAATAACTTATGTGTATAAGTGTTATTTTCTAAAACGGAGAGAATATGAGATATCTGGTAATTGGTTCAGGCGGAAGGGAGCATGTAATATATTGGAGGCTTTTGTTCGACGGAAGTGCTTCTGAAGTTTTTGTGGCTCCGGGTAACGGAGGAATAGATCCGGCTCATTGTGTAAACATTAATCTCAACAGACATAATGATATTATAGAATTCTGTAAAAACAAGAAAATAGATTTTGTTGTTATCGGACCTGAGGCTCCGTTGGCTGACGGTGTTGCTGATACTTTGTCTGCATCAGGGATTCCTGTTTTCGGACCTTCTGCAAAAGCAGCTAAAATTGAAGGCAGTAAAATATTCGCAAAAGAGATAATGGAGAAAAGCAAAGTTCCTACCGCTTCACACAGGGATTTTACAGGAAAAAAAGAAATCATCGAATTCATTGCAAATTGTAAAAAATATCCGATTGTTATCAAGCTTGACGGTCTTGCTGCAGGAAAAGGTGTTGTCGTTGCTGAAAATGAAGAACAGGCAATGGAGTTTGTATCAGAAAGTGTGAAGGAAAATTCTCTTCTTTTTGTTGAAGATTTTCTAGAAGGAGAAGAAGCCTCTGTTCTTGGAATATCAGACGGAGAAACAATTCTTCCTTTTATTTCAGCTCAGGATCATAAAAGAGTTTTTGACGGAGACAAAGGCCCTAATACAGGCGGAATGGGAGCCTATGCTCCGGCACCTGTTGCAGGAAAAGATGTTATAGAAAGAGTAGGCAAAGAGATTCATAAACCTGTAATTGATGTAATGAAAAATCAGGGTATTCCTTTTAAAGGAATTCTCTACGCCGGACTCATGATCGGTAAAGAAAACAATGTTCTGGAATTTAATGCCCGTTTCGGAGATCCTGAAGCTCAGGTGCTTCTTCCTTTGATTGATGGAAAAATCGGAGATCTTTTTATTGCTTCATATGAAGGAAAATTAAAAGAAGGTATGCTGAAGTTTACGGATAAACATGCTATAACTGTTGTAATGGCATCTAAAGGTTATCCTTCAGATTACGAAAAGGGAAAGCTTATTACAGGACTTGATTCTGTGAGCAATGATATTCTCGTTTTTCATGCCGGAACGGTTAGAAACGGAAATAGTATTTATACTAACGGCGGAAGAGTTTTAGCTGTTACTTCTGTTGCAGATTCTCTAGAAAAGGCGAGAGATAAAGTATATTCTGAAATAGATAAGATTCAATTTGAAGGGGCTCATTACAGAAAAGATATCGGTTACAGAGCTTTTAACAGAGGCTAAGATGAAACTATTATTATTTGTTTTTTTATTTTCTTTTATTTCAGCAGATAGTTTTGATATTGATTTTTCAGATGCCGTTTTGAAAGAAAAAAAGGCTGAATTTGAAGTTTATATAAAACCCAATGGAACAGAGATAAAAAAGTATAAAAATTATTCAGAAACTGTTTTACAGGATAATACAACAATAAGGAAATATTCCGGCGGAAAAGCGGAATATATTTATGCCGATGGAAGAAAGCTGATTATTGACAGACCTAATTCTCTTCGAACTTATGTTTCTTCGGATGGCAAGGAACAAACTATTTCGATGAAAGGTAGGACTCCATATGGTGAAGAAATAGAATCAATAAGTGCAGTAATTCAAAAAGAACCGCTAATTGAAATAAGATATTCTTCTGAAAAATCTGATGATATTCTGGATAATGATGAAGAATCCAATGGAAAAAAGATTAATGGTATAAAGATATTTTTTGATGATATTTGCTCTTCTACAAGAAAGCTTTTTGTATCTGATAAATATGAAAATGGTGAATCTTTTCTAATAGAAGTATCTTTTTGCAGATTTGCCGAGTACGGATTTTGCTATGGAAAAGATAAAGCCGTTACAGTAGAAATTTACAAAGGCGGAAAAAAGAAAGAAACATATTCATTTACATGGATTGATCTTAAATCCCCGCAAAAAAGAAAAGTTCACATAGAAAAAATTATAAGCAGGATTAACGAACTAAGATGATTCTTTTTAAAAATGCGAAAATATATCCGATAAATTCAGAGCCCTTTACGGGCTCTCTTTCTGTTAAAGATGATAAAATTGAAGCAGTTTCTTCTTCCGATATTCAGGGAGAATTTGATGAAATCGTAGATTGCGGTGGAAACGCTCTACTTCCGGGTTTTATTGATGCACATACCCATGAAGGTCTGTTTCAGGGAGAAATAGGAGATGCAGGTGATGATGTTAATGAAATGAGCGATCCCATAACGCCTCATCTTCGTGCAGTTGATGCGATTAATCCTTTTGATCCTTCTCTTAGAGAATCATATGAGGGCGGAGTCACTTTGCTTAACACCGGGCCAGGCAGTGCGAATGTTTTCGGCGGTTTGTTCTCGGTAATCCGTCCAATTGGAAGTGTTGTTGATGAAATGTTGATAAAGTCTCCTTCCGCTCTCAAGATTGCATTTGGAGAGAATCCGAAAGATGTGTATTCAAAGCATGAAAAAGAACCTCAGACTCGTATGGCAATTGCGGCTCTTATCCGTGAATGGTTTTACAAGGCCCAGGAATACATGGAAAAGAAAAAACATGAAGATTCGGAGGATGAAGACAAAAAACCAGAATTTGATCTGAAACTTGAAGCTTTGTCTCTTGCATTGAAGGGAGAAATTTGTGTGCATGCTCATGCTCACCGTTCTGACGATATAGCTACTGCAATTAGAATTTCAGAAGAATTCGGGTTAAAACTTGTTCTGATTCATGCGACTGAAGGACACAAGATAGCGGATTACATAGCTAAGAAAAATATACCTTGTGTTGTCGGACCATCTTTTCCGGGAAGAGAAAAAGCTGAATTAAACGAGATTTCTTTTAAAACTGCTGCAGTTCTTTCTGAATGCGGAGTAAAAGTTGCGCTTCAATCTGATACTTATCCGCCTGTTAAGTATTTTCATTCAATTCTTTGCATGGCTCATAAATATGGAATGAAGAGAGAAGAAGTTTTAAAATCTGTGACAATAAATGCAGCGGAAATTCTACGAATAGATAACTCTTTTGGATCATTAGCTTCGGGAAAAACTGCCGACATTCTGCTTTTTGATTCTCCTGATCCATTAAATTTCTATTCGAAAATTAAAAAAGTTTATGTTTCCGGAAAAGCTGAAGTTATCTGATAGTTATTAACAATCTTGTCCACATCATCCACAATTTATGTGATTTGTTCAATTAATTGACTCAATTAATTTCCGGAAGGGGTTTTAACAGCGATTTCTGGAAATTAATTGAATAAATAATCTGCTAATTTTTCAATACGCACGTATCTCCTAAATTTTCCAGAAGTTATGAAATTAAAAAATAAATTATTAACTGAAAAATTATAATTGATTATGTCAGCTTACTGATTACAAAAAGTTTGTTTCTGTATAAAATGTGAATAAGTTCATTTTATTGAATTTCTATGAAAATTTAACAAATAAATTATGTCGCAGAAGAGGGAGTGATGAGCGAAAATTACCGAAAATATTCTAAATGTCTTGAAAGATCGGTTAAACATATTTTTACAAATTTTCTGGGAGATGCTTCGGTTAAAACTGTTGCGGAAGCCTGCAAAAAGGCTGATTATAAAGTCTGGCTGGAGATTGAAGGATCTTTCTGCGGAGAAATCTTTCTTAAATTTCCGGACGGAACCATGAAAAAAATTACGGAGCAGCTTTATTCAGACGTTAAGGGAAAAGCACTTAAGCAGGCGTCTATGGATATAATGGGAGAGCTCGCTAATATGATAACAGGAACTTTTGCAAACCAGCTGCAGTTTCTTAATCATGACCTGATTCTTAATGCGCCTGAATTTGAGAATGACCCAATTCCGATGAAGGCTTTATACGAAAATATTTCTCTGACTTTTGAATCAGTTTTTGGTCTTTTTGAAGCTGAAGTTTTTTTCAGAAATGAAGAAGGTTGAATGAATATCTATTTTCTTATTGGGTATATCTGAATGGAAAAAGATAATGGATTATATGGAATAAGATGGTTTTAAAATTCGTAAAAGAAAATATTTTCTTAACCAGGGAGCATAGTTTGAAATGCCTATTAGTATTCTCTAATATGACTAAAAACTGAATTAAAAACTTTGAGGAAAAAACAAAGATGATTCAATTTCTGATTAAGGGACTGCTTTCTGTAATAACTGTTGGATTTCTTTTCTCTTGTGCTGAGACAGATAAGTTTTTGATTGTTCCTAATAAAGGTGTTGGTGATTTTAAGATACATAAATCAAATATAGTGAATAAGGAAAAATATGATCCAGATGAAATTCACTGTCAGTATGAAAAAGGTAAACTTCTTAAAGCCGTTCTGGTTTATAGTAACAAGTATTATACTGATAAAAAAATAAGAGTTGGAATGAACAAGGAAGAGGTTCTTGTAAAGTGTGGAAAACCTCTTCAAACTAGAAAGATGGATATTAAATCGGGTGATTATATTCTATCTGCTTATGGAACTGCTCTTATCTATGAAGGAATTGCGTATATATATGACAAAAATGATGTGATAATTTCTATTTTTGTTTTTTCTGAACCATTGAAAAAATAGCTTAATTGTAATTTTTGTCGTAACTGTTCGGAAAAGAAACTGCTGATAAAACTGCCGCTTATATGGAATACGAAAAGCGGAATTAATATTGACTCATACGGGTCTGCTTTTTAGCTGATACTATCCATGAAGGTAGAGGTGACTTTATGTCAAAACTGTTGATTATAGGTGCGGGCGGAGTTGGTCAGGTCGTGACTCATAAATGTTCGCAGAAACCGGAAGTTTTCGGCGAAATATGTCTGGCAAGCAGAACAAAATCCAAATGCGACAAGATTGCGTCTCAGTTGAAAAGACCTATACGTACTGAGCGTGTTGATGCTGATAATGTTCCTGAACTGGTTTCTCTTATCAGGGATTTTAAGCCTGAACTCGTTGTAAATGTTGCTCTTCCTTATCAGGATCTTACAATAATGGATGCATGTCTTGAAACCGGAGTTAATTATCTGGATACGGCAAATTATGAACCGAAAGACGTTGCGAAATTTGAATACAAATGGCAGTGGGCATATCAGGAAAAATTCAAGAAGGCCGGATTAATGGCGCTTCTGGGATGCGGATTCGATCCGGGTGCGACTAATATCTTCACTTCTTATATGAAGAAACATTATTTTTCTAAAATGAAATATGTGGATATCGTTGACTGTAATGCCGGAAACCATGGAAAGCATTTTGCCACTAATTTTAATCCTGAAATAAATATTCGCGAAATTACACAAAACGGACGTTTTTTCGAAAACGGCGAATGGAAAGAAATTGAAGCGATGAGTATTCATAAGCCTATTTTCTATCCGGAAGTCGGAGATAAGGAAAGCTATCTTCTTTTTCATGAAGAACTTGAATCACTTGTAAAAAATTTTCCTGAGATTGAAAGAATCAGATTCTGGATGACATTTTCTGAAAATTATATCAATCATCTAAAAGTTCTTGAACATGTCGGAATGACCCGTATTGATGAAGTTGAACACAAAGGAATGAAAATCGTTCCGCTTGAATTTCTAAAATCGCTACTTCCCGAGCCTGCGAGTCTTGGAGAGAACTATACAGGAAAAACATGTATAGGCGTTCAGATCGAAGGAGAAGATAAAGAAGGAAAACCTTCAAAGAAATTTATATATAATGTCTGTGATCATGCGGAAAGTTACAAAGAAACTTTTGCACAGGCCGTTTCTTATACAACCGGAGTTCCTGCGATGATAGGCGCGATGCTTATGATAAAAGGAATCTGGAAGGGAGAAGGGGTTTTCAATGTTGAAGAAATGGATCCGGATCCGTTTATGGAAAGAATGAATCTAGACGGGCTGCCATGGAAAGAAACAACATTCTAAGTGCAGATTTAAGCAGGGTTGAAACACCCTGCTTTATTGTAGATAAAACTCTAATTGAAAAAAACCTAAGAAAGCTTAAAGAAGTAAAAGATGCAACCGGATGCAAAATTCTTCTGGCTCAGAAAGCCTTTTCAATGTATTCTTTTTATCCGCTGATAAGCTCTTATCTTGACGGAACATGTTCGAGTTCTCCTCATGAGGCAGAACTAGCTTTCGAATATTTCGGAAAAGAAGTTCATGCTTTTGCTGCCGGATACAGCGTAGCAGATATTGATGAGCTTTGTAAATTTGCCGATCATATAGTTTTTAATTCTTTTGCACAGCTTGAAAGGTTTAAGGATAGAATTAAAAACTGCGGAAGAAAAATTGATCTGGCAGTAAGAATTAATCCTGAGCATTCAGAGGGAGCTGTTGAGATATATGATCCATGCCAGAAAAATTCACGTCTTGGAATAACTCTGTCGAATTTCAGGGAAGAGTTTCTTCCGGAAATAAAAGGGATTCATTTTCATACTCTCTGTGAACAAAATGCTGAGCCTCTTGTCAGAACTCTTGAAGCAGTTGAAGAGAAATTCGGCAGGTATTTTTCAAGACTAGATTATGTTAATTTCGGAGGCGGTCATCACATAACAAAAGACGGATATAATTCTGATCTTTTGATTTCAACTATAAATAGATTTAAAGAAAAATATGGCGTACAGGTTTATCTTGAACCCGGAGAAGCCGTAGCTTTAAATGCAGGATATCTGATAGCTGAAGTTCTTGATATTATCAAAAATGGAATGGATATTGCTATTCTTGATACAAGCGCATGTGCTCATATGCCGGATGTCATTGAAATGCCTTACAGACCATTTATTATAAATTCTGGTGAAGCGGGCGAAAAGAAATTCACTTACAGATTGGGGGGAATGAGCTGTCTCGCTGGAGATACTATCGGAGACTATTCATTTGATAAAGAATTATCCGTCGGTGACAGACTGATTTTTACTGATATGGCTCATTATTCAATGGTTAAAACCAATACTTTTAACGGATTAAAACTTCCTTCTATTGGGATTATGGACGAAAATAAAAATATAGAAATATTAAGAAGATTCGGTTATAACGATTTCAAAAACAGACTTTCGTGAGGTTAAGATGTTCAGTAAAAAATTTCCTTCTTTTCTTGAAAGTGAATCAGAGCCAAAAAGCGCGGGGAACGCTTTTTTTCATGTGATTCCGGTTCCTTGTGAAAAAACAGTTTCTTACGGAAAAGGAACGGCCAATGGTCCTTCTGCAATTCTTAACGCGAGTAATCAGCTTGAGAGTTTTGACGGATATTCGAACCCATCAGAACTAGGAATTTATACTTCTGAAGCTGTTGAATGCAAGGGGAGCATCGAGAAAATTCTTGATAATGTTGAGAATGCCGTTTCAAAAACACTTGCTCTCAAGAAGTTTCCTATTGTTATCGGCGGCGAGCATTCAATCAGCATTGGAACGATAAAAGCATTGATGAAGTATGAGAATAAATTCGGAATAGTTCATTTTGATGCTCATGCTGATCTCAAAGCAAATTATGAAGGTTCTCCTTTCAGCCATGCCTGTGCAATGAGACATGCTGTAGATGCAGGAATTCCAGTTTTTCAGATAGGGATCCGTTCAATGACGGAAGAAGAGAATAAGTTCAGAAAACAAAAGAAAATGGAATACATAAACGCTGATAAAATTGATTCGATTAATTATAAAAAGCCGATTCTTCCAAAAGCTTTTCCAAAAAAAATATTCTTTTCAATAGATGTGGACGGATTTGATCCGTATGTTTTTCCGGCTACCGGAACACCTGAACCGGGCGGATTCAGCTGGAGAGAGTTTTTTAAAATGACTGAAAATATTCTGCAGGGAAGAAAACTTATCGGATTTGATCTGGTTGAGCTTGCTCCTATAGCGAATCTTCATTATCCGGAATTTTCTGCGGCACGTTTAATCTATAATCTGATGGGAATGGTCCAGAGAAGAATTTAATAACAGATTATGATCAGGCTTGAAGTAATAACGAAATCAGATATTTCTATTCTGACGGAAATGGCTATTGCTGCTTTTGAAGAAGATAAAATTAAATATGGAGAATATCCTCCTGCAATTGATTTTGAAAATAAAACATTACGTTTTATTGAAGACGGATTTTCTTTTAAGTTTGTTAAAGAAAATGATATAATCGGCGGGGCAGTAGTTTTCAAAACTGCTGCCGGAAGCTGTCGCTTGGGATGCTTTTTTATTTCTCATGAATATCAGAATCAGGGATTTGGACAGAAGATTATGAAATTGCTGGAAGATGAGTTTCCTGATGCGCATAAATGGGAACTTGACACACCTCATCTAAGTTTCAGAAATCATCATTTTTACGAAAAAGCTGGATACACAAAAACCGGAGAATATTATCCGGATAGTAATAATAGTAAGCTTAAACTATTCCAGTATGAGAAAATAATTGAATGAAAGCATCAGTATTTGTTTTTAATGAATTTCTATGGAAGATAGAAAGAGTTATGAAAATGCTTATAGTCTCTTTTTTAGTTTTCTCCTGCTCAAATGAATCCGGCATTAATCAAATAGAGAAAAAGTTTCTGGCAGAAGGGCTTGTTGATTTACAGAAATATGATGACAATATTAAAATTGATCTTGTAAATTCAGATTCAAATAAAAACTTTTTTGGAAAAGATTTCTATGATGGTCTTAAAAGATGTTACGTCAGAGAAGAACTTGCCGTTAAATTATCCAGGGCGAGCAAAATATTAAAAGACTTAAAATCATCATATTCTCTGATGGTTTATGATGGAGCCAGACCAAGAAGCGTAAGTCAGCAGATGTATGATCAGCTGAAAAATACTCCTTTGAAAAAATATGTTGCTGATCCCAAATTCGGTTCAATGCATAATTACGCTGCTGCGGTTGATGTCGTCATTGTTGATGAAAATGATGATGAAATAGATATGGGTCTAAATCCTTTTCGTAAAAATAAACTTCAGCTTGCAAAAATGCTTTATGATATGAAAAAGAGTAAAAGATTAACCATTGAACAAAAGAAGAACCGGATGTTGTTAAAAAGTGTTATGACTAAAGCCGGATTCTATCCAATTGAAATTGAATGGTGGCATTTTGAAGTTGATAGAAAGGAAATTATCAGAAAGAAATACAGAATAATAGAGTAGGGCGATGTTTCAGTTACGTTCTTCCAAGAATTTTAATTCTTCTTTTAATTTGCTGCGAACATTTCTCTGCCAGAAAAACTCACCAAAGAAAAGAAGTCTGTTTAAACCTTTTTCAAGTATAAGATTACTAATCAGTCGTTTTAATGAATATATTTTTTTAGAAGCTATAATTATTTCCTTTTGTAAATCTGCAGGAGAAATATTTTCAGGATAATGTACTACATTTCCATTATATTTTGACCAATCATTATGAATTAACTTATCCTTGTAGTGATCATAAACGGGAGTTCCGGGAATAAAATACATTGATTGAATCAGTATTCCTCGGATATTGTGATTTATTACGAAATCTGCTATTTTACTTCCGATGCCTTTTGAATGATTATCTGCTCCTACAATGAAGAGTCCCCGAACATTCAAACCATGCTTTTGAATGTTTCTGATTGACTTGATAACATCTTCATAACAGCAATTTTTATTATAATTATCAAAAGATTCATCGTCGAGAAATTCAATACCCATGGCAATTTCGAAGAATCCTGCTTTTTTAAGCAAATCAAGAATTTCATCATCAAAGCCTACTTCGAATCTGGCCTGTATTGAAAAATTAAACTTAATTCCGCTGTTAATTATTGCTTTAAGAACGGAAATAGCCCAATTGCGATCTGCAAAAAAATTATCATCTGTAAGCCACAGAACGTTGCTTAATCTTGGGAAAAAACGTCTTTTGTGAAATTCAATGCATTGTTTGATGTCTTCGATAATATTATCCGGTGTTCTTTTTCGAACTTTTCTTCCGAAATGTCTGACAACTGAACAATAATCGCAATTATGCGGGCATCCTCTTGAAGCATGAACCTGCAGCCACAGAGTATTGTGTCCGACCATAGAATGATATTTATATAGCAGATGCCGATTGGGAATTGTATTTATATTTAGAGGCGGTTTTCTGTATCCTGTTGATATAGTTTGAGGTCCTTTTTTAAAAGCTACTCCGGGGAAATCTACTAAATCATTATTTTGAAAAGAATCAATAAATTCAAGAATGGATTCATCGCCTTCGCCTAATAAAACATAATCACAATAATTTACAGCCTCTTTATAGTTTAATGACGCATGCAATCCGCCTAAAACTACAATAGCTTTTGAATTATTTTTAATAAAGTTTGCGATTTCATATCCTCTGTTTGCATTAAAAGTAAAAATACCTATGAAAACGATATCAGAATCAAAAACATCCTTCCACCTGACCTTAGAAATTGATTCACTGTACATTAAAGTATCTTCTATACGATTCTTAACTATTGTTGTTAATGTCAGTAAACCGTTTGAAGGAGTTCGGATATATTTATCATAGGTATAAATATTTTTGATAGACCTTCTATACGGAAGATTTCCCGGCTCAATGAATCGGATTTTTTTTATTTCACGATGCGGAATTTTTATTTTCATTAAAGACCTGAGTATATTGAAATTAGTTATTCTTTATTTTAAGCAAAAAGCAAAAGACTGGCAGCCATTACAATCATGCCCGAGATAAGACCTCCGATTGCCAGATGATGCTCTCCGTATTCTTCAGCAGTCGGAAGCAATTCGTCAAGAGAGATATAAACCATAATGCCGGCGACAGCCGCAAAAATCACACCGAAAGTAGTATCATTGAAAATTGATCTCAAAACAAAATAGCCGATGATCGCGCCGACTGGTTCAGCAAGTCCGGATAAGAAGGATAAAATGAAAGCTTTTTTGCGGCTTTTTGTTGCATAGAATACAGGAGCTGAAACTGCGAGACCTTCAGGAATATTGTGTATTGCAATCGCTACGGCAATACTTATTCCAAGTGTCGGGTTAGTCAAACCACTCATGAAAGTTGCCAGACCTTCAGGGAAATTATGAATTCCGATTGCAAGCGCAGAAAAGGCTCCCATGCGCAGAAGCTTTCTTTTATCTTTCTCAGAGGATTTTTGAATCTTCTTGTCGACATTCAGTTCATGCGGATTTTCGTAAGAAGGGATTAGTTTGTCGATTAAAGCAATGATGAACATACCTGCAAAAAACGAAACAACAGTCCAGAAATATCCCTGTTTGTATCCAATGCTGGCACTCAATGAATCTTTAGCTTTAACGAATATTTCAATCATTGAAACATATATCATTACACCGGCAGAAAAACCTAAAGAAATAGTCAGCAATCTAGGATTGAATTTTTTGGAGAGCAAGCCGATAAGGCTTCCGATACCTGTTGATAATCCTGCGAAAAGAGTAAGTGAAAATGCGAATAAAATTGAATTATCCATATAAGAGCCTCAATTCAAAAAAAGATAATATCATAAAATATCATTCAACGGGATTGCTTTCAACAAATTCTTTGAGACGGTTTATTCTAAATGAATCTATATAATACAATCATACTCTCCGCAGTAATGAAGAGTTTTTGTGGATGTTAATTTTGCACTGAATCCGCCAAGCGCTTCATTAAAAATCAGAACGAGAATTTTAGAATCAAGATTTATGTTTTTAATCTTGTTAATATCATTTTTGTTAACGAGCATGTTTTTAAGGTGTTCATATCGATCTTCATTTTCAATTGTTTCAATAAAATCAGAATCAAGATATACATTGAGATCATTCTTCATTAACCAAACAGGATTTCTATCTTCCCAATCCGAATATTCCTGATCGCTTGCATTATCATCAGGTTCGGGTTCCCATTGTGCTTCTGTATAATTTAGAGCTTCTTCAATAGAATTAAAATTTCCAAGAAAAACGTGAACAGTTGTTTTTGTCATAAGATACCTTTTTAGTTCTATTTTGAAACGGATATAATTAATATTTGTCAAAAAGACTTTTTAATCTGTGACTAATTATAGAATATGAATCTATTTTAATATTCTTCCGATTTCATATTTAATAATACTGTTTTTGTTATAATTGCCGATTTTATTATAAACTGCGACAGTAATAAAATCTATCGGGATAAAGTATCCCGTGATGTTTAATTCAATATCATCAAAATCGATTTCATCAACAACCGGCTTATTGAGTTTATTTTTCCAAACATATTGTCGATTGTTAGAATAAAAAGTTCCCCGTTTTAAAGATTGCGCAAGTTCCTCCTTTGTTTGAGTGTATTGAACGAAATCAAAGCCTTCGCAGTTACCCAATAATGTTAATTTTAGTTTTTTCTTTTCATCATCGATTTCCCATGTTCCGACATTGATAATTGAACAAAAACCTCCTCCGCCTTGATAAAAGAATTTTCCATCCGAATTAAAATTAAAATGACCGTCCTGATTTGGTGTATTTAATCCATATATCCCGGAATTTTTTATAAGAGAAGTCTGCAATTCTTCTTTAGACTTCGGAATTATTCCCTTCAAAGGATAATCTTTTAAGATTTTGTACTGATTATATTCTTTAGAATTTCTAAAAATGGTTAAATCAATATCTGTAGAAACACGACTCTGGATTTCTTTAGATTGCTGAGTTGACAACAGTAAATAGATTAAGCATTCATTAGTCTGTGATTTTAAGGAGTAAGCGCAGGCTGTATTATATAAACAGTTAACTTTCTCAAAATTCATATTGTAGGATATGGCATAGTTTGATATTGCTTTATCATATTCATGCAAATTCATTAGAACATTCCCTAAATAATAATAAGCCTTACCTGTAATATCCCAAACAACCGCTTTTTCTAAATGTTTTTTTGCTTCAATGTTCTTTTTTTGTTTATAATATTGAATTCCGTTTTCTAAATCATTGCTTTTCAAATGGGTTATCATTGAAAATATAATTAAAATGAGTAAAAGTAAATTTTTCATTATATGAAAATCCTTTAGATTATTGATTTAGAATGATATCATACAAAACAATGTTTAAAATCATGTACTTGTATACAATAAAAGTTTTAAATTGTAAATCATTTATGGTATTTCCAAATCTATCTTTGATTTTTTCAATTAGGCCAGAAAAATAATTCAGCGGATAAGAAATAAGCCGGTATTAACCGGCTTTTATGGTAATCGATTACTTCGGTACTGCATTTAAGAAATTTTTAATTTTTACTGCATCTGCCGGGCTGACAATATAAGTTGATTCTTCAGTTCCAAAGTAAAACCTGAAAGTTAAATTTGATGATTTAAGAATCTTTTCTTCCAGAGCTTTGGTTAGAACTATTTCAGAAGTATGTTCTTTATAACTGTTTGAGTCAACTGAAGTTGATTTGTTTGTTTTGGTAAAATCGACAAAGCCTGTTTCGTCCATTTCTGCCGTAGTTGTTGTGGTAGTTTTAATGTCTGTAATTACATGCTCTGAAATATTCGAAAGCTTAATTTTTTCTATCTTATCATCTATCTTAATAAAAGCCTGTTCTTTTAATGATTTCTCCCTTGTGCCGGTATTTATTGTGCAGTAAATTACGGCTTCTCCGGGTTTTCCATTTTTAAATTCCCGGACAAATTCTGAACGGAAGCTGAGAGAAATATTTAATTTCATAGAAGCAATATCAGATCCTTTGAACTCGTCTTTCTTAAATTTTACTTCTCCTGTTGCGCATGAAAGAAACAGAAATAATGAAAGGCATAAGCAATATACTTTTAGCATAAATTCTCCTGTTGATTAAATGATATTTTAACTAATACAAAGATATATATTAAGAGTCAATAAGAATTATAGAAATGAGTTATTCGCGCCTGTTAAAACAGTATAATTTATTACTGAATTATTGAGAAAATGAGGAGATTTCTATTTTCAATTAAGAAATGTAATTGCACTTAACAAAAGCGTGTAAACGGCATTCAGCGAAGACAAATGCTGCTTTAGTCCGAGCACCGCGTGCAGCGAATGCATGGAAAGAAGAGTGTAGACGTAGTTGTGAGATAGGTATACTAATTATAATCGTTTATCCATTTAATAATGTCTGAATAATCATTTAATTCTAATTTCATTGTGTTCTTAGAATTAAATTTGTCATTATAATTTCGAGATGGCTTTGTATATCTTGAAGATGTTACAAATAACATATCTGTAACATCTTCAACAACATTAGCGCCAACAAATCTCTGAACAAGACCAATCGAAATTGGATTTTTGGGAGAATACCGTTTAACCTCTATAGCAACTTTTTTCTTATCAGCATCTCTGAATCCAAAGATATCACGACCACCGTCTCTTGTTTTTTTTGTTAATTCAACATTATATCCCATATTGATAAATATTCGAGCGATAAATTCTTCAAATCTGTGTGGATTCATATTGAAAATTATATTGGGATTAACTTTTGACTCATGAATTGCTACTTCAATTGGACTGATTAAATTATTATTTTTAGTAACTGGCTTGTATAAACTGTAGTCATATTGCTTGAGGTTATATGTGTTTTGAATATCCAACAATTCAATAAGGTTCTTTAAACTATCATGGTAAAAATTTACCGATTCCCAAAAACTACTACTCTTGTAATATTCTTTGATATGTTCAAGTATTTGTGGGAAATCTTGAAATTCTTCCTTAACGTAATGCCTCAACATATCTTTATCAATAGTATCTATATATATTAAGTACTTGTTCAATTCATGCTGTAATCCAACATTTTGTGTATTCATTATTAGTGAATGTGCTAATATGTCGCTCGCTTGTCGTTTTGATTTTACTTGTAAATCGATATTATCAAGGATTATCTCAGAATCAGGGGAACATTGACCTTCAAAGTATAAAATATCTGTGATTTGTGACAGTGAATCACAATAGATATTTCCAAAATCCCCAATAGTTTTTTTTCTAAAAGGCTTATTAAATATTATTTTATGAATTTTATTTAAATTTGATATTGGAATGTATTTTTCAAAAATCGAGAAATAATATACTGGATTTATTCTTGTTTCTAGATTCGTTATTAGCGAAATCGTATCATTTCTTAAGTCCATTAAATACTCCTTGATCATGAGTAGAGTCTAACATAAAAGTGCAGACCAATTTGGCGAAGAACGGATATCAGCGCAACAAAGTGGAAACAGAACGGCAACTCCCAGTTATGTGACGGTCTTTATTTCTTAAAGTCATCATTTTTAACAACGATTCACTACGATTTATTTCTGCCTGCACTAATCCAAGAGTATTATTTCCGACAAGAGCAAATTTACCTGAATAATTAGCAATATCGAGGGTCCTGTTAATTAAGTTATATTCAAAATATGATCGAGATATTGAATTTAACAAATTGGTATCAATGGTTTTGAAATTAATTAATGATGACCAAATTGATTCTTTGTTAAATGTCTGTAATGTATAAAGAGGAATAATATTGTTATTAATCTCTTTAACTATTTGATTCATTAATTCTACATTCTTTGTAACTTCAACTTGTATCAGTTTAATGAAGTCTTTTTGGATTTTTAGTTGATTTTGAGTTTCAAATGATTTGGTAATGAAAAAACTGATTAAAACACCGAGTAAAACTGCTAAAAAATTTGAAATAATTGTTAATATTGTTGTCATATCCATCTGTAACACTCCTATGTTAAGTTGATGAATTTTTTGGACAAGATTTATATTGTTAAAATATTTGAAGAATAATACGAATATCCAGAAAATAGTAAAAACATATGATAATGATATCATAATTCTTGAAACTGAAGGTTTTTGCAATATTAAAAAATTTGTTATTCGTTTTAAAAAAAAATATTTCCGAGGTGGATCGAATTTAAAACTTTTTGCTACATCATTTCTTGATTCATCAAGACTAATACTAAAAAGCTTATTGTCTGGAAATTCTTTTTCTTCAATTTCAGCTAATTTATTTTCCCATCTGTCTTGCCAGAATTTGCTCCCCAAATTTATTCCAACCCAAAATATTGATGAGATTATCCCAAGAATAATTAAAGGTAGCTTCATTGTATTGTCGTCAGTTTTAATGAAAATTCCAGTTGCTATTGCAATATTTAGAATTAGAAAATAATTACTTCTTTTCCAAAACAATTCTATTTCAAAATTGCGTATTTCAATAGCTTTCTCATAAAGTTTATCAAATTGTTTATTTATTTGCATAACTAAACCTGTTTTTTTAAAAATAGTTGAAATAAAGACTGTCTCACAACTACATATATACGCCCAGCATATTAAGCCCCAATTTATCATGATATACGCCCTGCATAAAACAACACTATCATGCATAATATGCGTAACTCATAAATCAATAAGCGAACTCTGGACATTTTGTATGATCAGCGTGCTAACATGCGTATATATTTCAGTCGTTTTGCTTGATGCGTGACCGAGTTTTTCCTTAACATAACGTATCTCCGTACCGCTTTCCCGCAAATGCTTTAATTACAATACTCATATAATCTTTGTAGATGTGAATATTCCATTGTCAAACTCAAAATAAAACGACTGATGCACTAGAAATTTAACGTTTGCTGAGCAGGGCGGAATGAGATTCATGCATTCGCTGGTACGACGGGAAAGTGTAGAAATGAGAGATAGCGAGCAAAACACTACAGCAAATGCCGAATGCGAGAAAAAAGCCTCAAAACGTCCGCTGAAAGCGGACACAACTCGGGCGACCGCAGCATCCGGCAAAGCCGGTGCGAGGAATTCGCCCGACAAAAGCCAGGAGTGGGATCTCACTGTCCAACGCGTATCGGCATCCTGCTCGCGTTGGATTCGCGCCATCGTGGCGCACAGGATGAGAAGCGGCCGTGTGCTCACGAGGAGCACGAGCGAGGCGGCTACAGGATGTAATAAGCCGCCGAGGATGAGCTCCTCGTCCCTTTTGATCTTTTGCATGAGACCATGCGAAACCTAATTTCAAAGGCGCCAGCCTTTGACAACAAGACCGGTGGCCGGGCATCCCTTTGATTTTATTATTGATATCATAATATTACTGGATTGTCTGCGCTGTCTTCCTGACAGCTCCGAAAAAAACTTTAATTAAATTACACGCCACAAGCTCCGAGGTAATGCTTGCGTTCTCCTGCTGGGAGCTTGCGCTCCCCACGCAGGCTAGCTTTCCGCATCCATGCGGAAAGTACTTGAATCCGTTCTAGCTTCTATCTCGCTTCTATATAGCTCCTATGTAGCAGGCTTGATGATTTATCGGGAAAATCTCCCTGAAAAGCAAAAAAAGAATGAGAGAAAAAGCCTCAAAACGTCTGTCGAAGACAGACACCAAATAAGCGGAGCTTTCGCAATCCGCTGAAAGCGGTGCGAAAATCGTAGCGTAAAAAAGCCGGGATGGGATTGCAAAAGGGTAAGGGCTGGCGACTGAAGCCCTTACCCTTTTGATATTCTTGCATGATCCATGCAGACAATGAATTCTTAAGGCGAAGCCTTATGTTGTATTCCGACACTCGGAACAATCGCTAAGAGCTAAAGCTCTTCACGCGGGCTAGCTTTCCGCATCCATTAATTTATTAATGATATCAGTATATACTGGATACTTCTCCGCGAACTTCCTGTTCGCTCCGACTATATTATAAAAGTAATGTCACACCTAAAACTCCGAGGTAATGCTTGCGTTTTCCCTCTATGGTCTACGACCATCTCGCGGGCTATGTTTTCGCCTCCGTGCGAAAACTACTTGACTTCTTCTTAACATATACTTAAGTGGCTGTAGTATATGTTATGAAGTATAAATTTGGTGAAAAAATACGTTCGGTTCGCGAACGCAAGGGAATTACGATGAAAGAGGTCGCCGAGAAATGCGGTGTTACTGAATCGCTAATTTCCCAAATTGAAAGAAACAAGGTTTCTCCGGCGATTGAGACTCTGCTGTCTATTGTCGATGTTATGGATATCGACATTGAATATCTTTTCGGTGACTTTAAAAAGAATAAGCAGGTCGATATTGTCAAAAAAAACGACCGTAACATGTTTTCTTCTCACGGTGTCGTTTATGAACAGCTTTCAAGCGCATGGAAGAATCTTGAGCATGGTATCGAAGCTTATTATTTAGAAATAGATTCAGGCTCAGAAAAAGGTTCTGAAGAATACGGTCACATCGGAATGGAAATGGGGATTATTCTTCAGGGAAAAGGAGAATTGAAATACGGGACAGAAACATATTCTCTTGAGAGCGGTGACAGTATTTCTTTTTCTTCTGATATTCCTCATGTTTTGAGGAATTCCGGGACCGGTAAACTTAAAGCATACTGGGTTGTTACACCGCCTAAAGGATTTTTTAAGGAGATCTAAATGTTTCACAGATTTTCGTTAAAAGAATTTTTGTTTCTTATAATACTGCTTACGGCGGATTATTTTTACATAACCACTCAGCATTACTGGGTGAATTCAATGAGTCTCAGGTTTATAAATCTTTTCGCGGCAGTATTTGTGACATTGTTTGTTTATTTCGTTGTTGTGAAGCCTGAAAGACCATATGCATTGGCGTTAAGTCTTCTTTTTGTTTTGGCTGTACTTATGACAGCAATTACAATAATTCTTCATGCCGGAATAAGAAAAGATTTGTCGGTTAAACAGGTATATATATTTCTTGTTCTGATGTCGTCGGTATTTCTTACAGCCGGAATTTATTCGATGATAACTGGTATTAGAAAGAAAAAGTAACCGCATTAATAAGCGGATTATTATCAATATAATTAAGGAGAAGGTTATGGGAAAAACATTAGCGGAAAAAATATTTGATTCGCATATCGCGGACAAACCTTTCGAGGGAACTTATGTTCTCAAACTTGATGCGGTTTTCTGTCATGAAATTACCACGCCTATCGCGATTAATGATCTTGTTTCGCGCGGCATGGACAGAGTTTTTGATCCGTCAAAAATTAAAGCTGTAATTGATCACGTTACACCTGCAAAGGATTCTAAGACTGCAGAGCAGGGAAAAATTATGCGTGAATGGGCGCGCCGTCACAATATCAAGGATTTCTTTGATGTTGGAAAAAACGGAGTATGTCATGCTCTTTTTCCTGAACAGGGTTTTGTACGTCCGGGATACACCATCATCATGGGAGATTCTCATACATGTACTCATGGGGCGTTCGGCGCGTTTGCAGCGGGTGTAGGAACTACTGATCTTGAAGTAGGAATATTGAAGGGTGTTTGCTCTTTTAAATATCCTTCTACAATTAAATTTGTTCTTAAAGGAAAGCTTCAGAAGGGTGTCTATGCGAAAGACGCGATTCTTTATGTTATATCTCAGATCGGTGTAAACGGTGCGACTGACAAAGTAATGGAATTTACCGGTGAAATCGTTGATGAAATGAGCATGGAATCGAGAATGACTCTTTGCAACATGGCAATCGAAGCAGGCGGAACAAGCGGTGTTTGTTATCCTGATATGAAAACTGTTGAATATCTGTGGCCTTTCATTCAGAAAGATTTCAAATCCAAAGAAGAAGCTCTTGCGGAATATTCTAAATGGAAAAGTGATTCTGACGCGAAATTTGAAAAGGTTATAGAATATGATCTTTCTAAGCTTGAGCCGATGGCTACTTTTGGAAACAAACCTGATCAGGTTAAAACTGTTAAGGAAATGGAAGGAACTAAGGTAGATCAGATCTATATAGGTTCTTGTACAAACGGCAGAATAGAAGATCTTCGTATTGCGGCTGATATCCTTAAAGGGAATACTATTTCTCCGAATGTTCGAGGAATTGTTTCTCCTGCGACGCCGAAGATTTTCAAACAGGCAATGGATGAAGGAATTCTTTCTGTTTTTCATGATGCAGGTTTTGTTGTTACTAATCCTACTTGCGGAGCATGCCTAGGAATGAGTAACGGTGTTCTTGCTGAAGGTGAAGTTTGCGCTTCAACGACAAACAGAAATTTCTACGGCCGTATGGGAAAAGGCGGAACAGTTCATCTTATGAGTCCGGCTTCAGCGGCAGCAACGGCAATTGCAGGACACATTACAAACTCTAAACTTTTTGCCGGGAAATAAGGAGATCAAAATGAAAAATTTTAAAGGTAAAGTGTTATTTTTAAACAGATCGGATATAAATACGGATGAAATCATTCCGGCAAAGTATCTTACAGAAATTACAAAGGAAGCTTTGAAGCCTTTTACGCTTGAAGATCTTAAGCTTGATTCATTTAATCCGAAAACTGATCTTTCGGGTAAGGCTGCAATCATTACTCGCGCTAATTTCGGCTGCGGATCTTCACGCGAACATGCTCCATGGGCACTGGAAGTTAACGGAATCAATGCCGTGATTGCAGAAAATTTCGCGCGTATATTCAGACAGAATATGTATAACTGCGGAATGCTTGCTATTGAACTTCCTAAAGACAAGATAGAGTATCTTTTCGGCAAATATTCAGGAAAAGAAACTGAAATTGATATTGATGTAAATTCAGGAAGTTTTACTATAACTTCATGCGGAGCGTCCGAAAAAATAAGTTTTGAAATAGACGGATTCAGCAAGGCTCTCGTGGAAGCTGAAGGCTGGGTCGGATACGCTGATAAAAAATATTAAGTTATTTATAACAGAGTAATTAAAAAAGCAGGTTATTTGAAAAGTAGCCTGCTTTTTTTTGTTGATTTGTTTAATCATATTTTGAATAGAATTAAACATGAAAAAGAACATTATTGTAATTCTTCTTACTCTTTTTTCTATTACTGGTTTAAAAGCATCATCAATAGTAATTGAATCTCCGAAAGCCGGATATATGTCGGATCACGTGTATTGGATAAAAGGTTCAATCTCCGGTTATTCGGGAAAATCTGCAATTCTCGTCTTAAACGGACTGCCTCAGTCAATACCTGTTGTGAACGGCAGATTTTCTGTTAAAGCAGTTGCTTCTCCTGGAAATAACTTACTTGAGATTCATGCGAACGGTCAAAAAGAAAGAGTTTCATTTTTTGCTAAAGTCCCCTCAAAAGATATAAAAGTTCTGCTGACCTGGGATACTCCGTCTTTTGTCGATTTATGGGTTATTGATCCTACAGGAGAAAAATGCTATTGGAATTCTACTGTAACAAAAAACGGCGGAAATCTTGTTTATGATGATTCAAATTATGCTCCTCAGACTTTTACGATGGTAAAAGCTTTGCCGGGAAATTACTCGATACAAATTCAGAATTACGGCGCGTTTGGTCATCCGGTTTCAAGAGTAAAGGTTTATCTTGTTCTATATGAAGGTACTCCAAAGGAAATAAGAAAAGAATGGATCTTTACAGCTACAAAAGAAAGAACGGTGTACCATATAGCTGATTTTTTCATAGAATCAGAAGAGAAATAATTTATACTGATAAATCCATCGAAGAAAACATAACATAAGGGCAGTTAAAATTTCCGGTTTGTTTGGTTTCCCTTGAAAACAATAAGTCACGGTTAAGAAGCTGATAAAGGTTTCCCGACAGCATGCAGTCTTTGATTCTGCCCTGAATTCCGTTTTTATCAAATGAAAAAGCAAGACTCAAATTACATGAAAAATCACCAGTAATAGTATTGGACTGACCAAGGCCGATCATCTGATCAACTAAGATTCCGTTTTTTACGCTTTGCATTATTTCAGACAGACTTGATTGTCCCGGAGCTATTATTACATTTGAAAAGGAAGGCGAAGGCAGAGAAGAGTAGCTTCTTGACGAATTTCCGCTTGGAGATATTCCTAGAAAAGAAGAATATTTTAAGTCGGTTATTATTTCTCTGATTATTCCGGAAGAAATAATATCTTTTTTTCTGGAAATAACTCCTTCATCATCAATTGAGAAACTATGATATGAATTATCCAGAAGAGGATTATCTGTTATAGTAAGATTATCTGAGAAAAGTTTTTCTCCGATTTTTCCGGTAAATGGGGAAATCTTTTTATAGTGACTTCCTCCTGAAAGCTGATTCAGAAGTATTGAAATAAGAGATGAAAAAGCATGAGGAGTAAAAATTACCGGAACTTTTCCCGGATTTACTTTTGTGCTAGTTTGAGAAAATTTATGTGTTTCTATTATCTCTGAACATAGATGATCGTAATTTTCTTTTTTGATAGAAGAAACTGCTTCCCAGACTGAAATACGGCTTTTGTCTTCTAGAATTCTTTCTGAGCTGACACTCGCAGAATAAAAAGAATACTTTGAAGAATAATCGAGACCTTTTGAATTAACTATGCGTCTTGATCCTTTTCCGGAATTAATTCTTACATCTGAAAGAGCATCATCAAATTGTTCTTTTATAAGAGCTATGGTTTTTTCAGCTGTTTCTATTTCCTTTTCTTCAGATATTGCTTCTTCGACAAATGTAACGGGCTCGATGATATTCTGAGGTAATTCAGGAAGATTGATTGTTTGTATTTCGCTAAACTTTGAGAGAGAAACAGCTGTTTGAGCTGTTTCAAGCAGTTTATCCTTGTTATTAGAAAAAGAGAAACCGATTCTTCCGGAGGTTGAAACTCTTATTCCGCATCCGGAAGAAAATTTTTCTGACATGGAATAAAAGCGGTTGTTTGCAAAGCTGACAGGAAAAGATTCAGATTCCTCGAAATAGAATTCATACCAGTCGGTGTTTTCTTTAAGATATTTTTCCGCGGCAATCATTGTTTGCCTCCGATCAGAACATCTTTTACTAAAATATGAGGTCCGCCGAGAGAAACTGGAAGCGGAGATTGTCCTGCTTTTCCGCATCCGCCGAGTCCGCCGAAATGCATTTTGTCATTTGCAATCATTTCAATATTTTTCAACGTCTCAAAAACATTACCTGAGAGCATAATATTTTTAAGCATCTTTACGGGCTTGCCGTTTTTTATGAGAAAACCGTATGCCGGGGAAAAAGTAAAAAGTTCAAGATTTGTCATTCCGCCGTGATAATCAATTGCATAAATTCCGTCTTCAAGAGAATTGAATAAATCATCTTTAGAATACTTTCCATTATCAATATAGGTGTTTGTCATTCTTACAATAGGAGCGAAATATGTCGATATAGCACGGGCGTTTCCAGTCGGATTTTCATTCATCTTACAGGCTGTTTCTCTTGAATGAAGTCTTCCGGCAAGAAGACCGTCTTTGATAAGATAATTCTTTGCTGATTCAATTCCTTCATCATCACAGGGAATATAACCTGCATATTCTTCAAGTGTTCCGTCATCAATTACATTCAGTGTATCTTTCCCGAATTCTTTTCCGATGGTCATTATTTTTTTCATTCTTTCGTCTTCATAAATTGCATCTGCTTCCGAAAGATGCCCAAAAGCTTCATGAACGAAAACTCCTGAAAGTTTTTGGTCACAAATAATATTATACTTTCCTCCATCGGCGTTTTCAGCTGAAAGCATTTCAATTGCAGTTTTGACAATTGATTCCGCTGTTTCTTCATGCCCGATTGCGGATTCAAATCCGCCGTATCCGGCGAAGGAATTATGATACGGCTGAATTTCATTTCCGTCTTTTGCTGTTGCAGATAGAGAAACTCCGCAGAAAGATTTATTATAAATGATTTCACTTCCTTCGGAATTCAGATAACAATACGTTGAAAGTGAATCTTTATATATTGAACGGGAAGTCTGTATTCTATCATGATTAAAAAGAATATTGTTATACTTTTCTGTCAGAAGAAACTTTTCATCAAATGAAACTGAATCCAATGAAATATTTGAAGATGTTGTTTTGCTGATTATTGCCGGAGAACTTTTTTGAATAAAAGAATTTCCTTTTTGCTTTAACAGTTTGGCTTTTTCAGCCAGTTTTAAAAGATAATAATCAATCTTGCTAAAATCATTAAAAGAAGTTACTAGCCAGTTTCCGTTTTTCAGAACTCTGATTATTCCGCCTGAAGAACTTCCGCTGGATGCAGATTCTGTCTGCTTTCCGGAAATGGATATATAATTCGATTTTTGATCTACGAGACGTATCTCTGAATAATCAAACGGCAGAGAATATAATTTGTTTTTGACAGAGTTTATGTCTGTATTTAATAAATTGATCATAAGTTTATTGAATAGTCATTATGCAACTGCAGCATAATTATATCAAGCAGAAGTTGGAGGAAACTAATAATGTTTATTGCGGCGGCAATTGGTCTGACAGCGGGTGTTTTCAGCGGTTTACTTGGAATAGGAGGAGGAATTATAATGATTCCGGCTCTTGTTTTTTTTATGGGATACTCTCAGCATTTGGCACAGGGAACTACTCTTGCGGCAATGGTTCTTCCGATTGGACTTCTTGCAGCAGCTGAATATTATAAACAGGGAAATGTGAATATTTCTTCAGCTGTGATAATTGCTGTGTCTTTTGTTTTAGGAGGCTTTTTCGGTGCAAAAATAGCTCTGGTTGCCGATGCATCAATATTAAAGAAAATATTTGCGGTATTTCTAATTGCAATCGGTATTCGTATGCTTATATCAAGATAGAATTACCATACCGGACTCATATAAGGGTACGGATTGACAGCGGTATTGCTCATTCTAATTTCATAATGGCAATGGTTTCCGGTAGAAGATCCTGTCTGACCAACAAAACCGACAACATCTCCGCGTTCTACTGTCTGATCTTTTGAAACATTCAATCTCGAACAGTGGGCATATATTGTTTCGTATCCGTAATCATGTTTTACTCGGATCATGTTTCCGTATCCGCCTGACCAGCCGGCGAAGACAACAATTCCTTTTGCGGTAGCTTTAATCGGTGTTCCATGATCTGCAGCTATATCTATTCCATAGTGAAAATCCCTTCCGAAACCGAAAGGAGATCTTCTCCATCCGAATAGGGAAGTGATATGACCGTTATTTGGAAACATCGAAGGAGTTCCGTTTGCAACCTTTCTTCTTTCATCAAGAAAGACTTTAACAGTTTTCATCGTGTTTGCTGCATTTGAAAGATTTTTACGTATTTCTTTTAGGTCTTCAATTTGAGATGGCACATGCTGATTTTTAAGTGAAGTCTGTTCTTCGGGATCAACCGGAAGAGTCAGCCAGATAGATTCGGGATCATCCGTACCGGTTGATAATGTATAAATTTTTTCTACCTGGGGTTTAATATCATCCATAAGGGATTCAATTTCTGAAGAGAGTTCCTGAAATTTATGAAGCTGGGCTCTGACATTGTTATATTTCTTAATAGATTCTTTTTCTTCATTTTTTATCTGGTTATGCTTTATAAATGCCATGAGAGAAGCG
>Ga0209097_10000245_pt1 | contig 59777 bp, 50 predicted proteins | sample AD_UKC052_MetaG_FD_184419 | JGI IMG/M metagenome (GOLD analysis project Ga0209097, IMG submission 184419) | Active sludge microbial communities of municipal wastewater-treating anaerobic digesters from USA - AD_UKC052_MetaG (SPAdes) (version 2) | ecosystem: Engineered > Bioreactor > Anaerobic >... | reverse complement strand
CCCATCACGATGGCAAAAGCCACAGTTTCGTCGAAGTATTTCGGATTTTCCTGCAGCAAATCGCGGAGTTTTTCTTTTTCGGCTCTCTGAATAAATTCTTTGAAACCGAGTAGTTTATGGTATTTTTCTGCTGCAAAATGTGCACGTTTGGGCATCAGTAGTCCGAAAAAGTATAAGGACATGGAGGTCAGCAGCACAAAAATCTGGAATTGCAACCAGTTTTGTCCAAAAAACAGGGAGAGAAAAATTCCCACACCTAAAAACACAAAAGCAATCACCTTCAGAAAGCGGCTGAATCCTTGTGTGCCCGGTACATAGAATTTATTCGTCCTGGCATAGTCCTGGAAATCTTTGTCAGTAGCATTCATGGTAACATAAAAAGAGTTTTTCAGGGAGCTTACCTTTACGGAATCTTTGTTTCCGGCTTTGAACAAGCCTTCGAACATCTTTTTTTCGAAACTTTTGGCGTTGTCCGGCAGGGGGCGCAGCCGTGTAAGCTCATAATCAATGCTTTTTCCGGGAGCTTTTATCTCTTTGATATTCACCAGCCCGTGTCCTGCCCAGTAATAGATCAGAGATACCAGGTCGCGCTTATGAAGTTTGTTATCCCACAGATAACCGGCCTCGGCAGGAGTGATGTCCAGTGGCGGTTTGTACTGAACAACAACAGCATCTTTTTTGTCCCTTCCGAACACATACCAAAGTATGAACAGCAAAAGGAAAATGATGAATGGCAGTATTAGCAGTTTGTTGTTTTTCCAGATGATTTTCCATGTGAGCAAGCACGAAACCGACAATTTATCGCGCGGAACCGACATGTCGAGAAAGAGTACCTCGCCCTGAAACAGAGGTTTGCTGAGTTTACAGGTGATCGTGTTGTCTTTTACCGTGAAGTTTATTTTGTCGGATTCTATGTTGTTGACCAGGAATAAGGTGGAGATATCCGCAGCATGAACATTTTCGGGCAGCGTGATTTGGATAGTTCCTGTTTTGATGGGTTCTGAAAAAGGACTGGTCAGTGATTTGTTGAGGTAGTACCTGCCGTTTTTTCGGGTAAACAATCCAAAAACATCGTATTCATAGGTATACAGGGTATCCTGAGCCGTGCCCGCTGTATTGCCCCAATACACCGAGTTATAAAGGTTGTTTTTGAGGCTGTAATCGTCCTGTATTCCGCTTGCCGAAAGATTTTTGATTATCAGCCTGTTGTATCCGCTCAAAAAGGACCAGTCGGGGAGTTTAGTCCCGTAAGCTTTGTTGTCGGTACTTTTGTCATAATAAGAAAAATTCTCGTTGGCAGTAAAGCTGTTTTCGGTGCTATATGGGTTTTTAAATTTTACCAGATATTGATGCGACACATGCAGGCTGCCGTTTTTGTTGATTTGTATCTGGGTTAAAAAATCCTTTATGTAATGTTTTTTTGCATAGATTTCAAACGGCAGCAGGTTTTTGTTGAAGCCTTCGTCGCTTATTATCTGGGTGAGAAAAATGGGGTCAGTGGAAAACACATTGGAATAGTTGACTACATAAGTTTTTTTGTTTTTGTCAAAGGTTATTTCGGGACTGATGGGATGGTCCTTGTTTAGTTTGTAATACCTGAAGACAGTTTTTTCAATATTAATTTCGGGATCGGCAGAAATTTCAGCGGTGAATCCTTTGAAGGGCTCACCGGCCATTTCACCGTTGAGAGGCCAATTGATTTCTGCAATGCCATTTTTGAACGTAACGGCTCCCCACACGGTGTACCGGTATGTTACTTCCAGCTTATCCGAAAATTTTTCTGTTTCGGAATACAGGCTGATGTATTTATTCTCGCCTTCGTTTTGTGATACAAATTTGGCATTGTTCACGCCTCGCGAGATATAATTTACTTTAATTTCTTTGAGTACATGGTCTTTTATTGTGGAGGAATCATTTGTACGGAGGGTATAAAAGTCTCTGATAAAAGAGGCTTGCGGCGACATCAGCACCACCGAATATTTTTCCTCTACGGTAAGGGAACCGTCGTAGTTAATGTTGATTTTTGTCAGCAGCTTATCGATATAAAAATTTGTTGCCAGATTTTCAATGGGAATGCTGGTGCCGGTGAAGGCGGAGTTGGGGAATTTTACGGCCACGGTCATGCCTTCATTGGCTTTCAGCGGGCTGGTGAGGGCGCCTTTAATCTCGTTTGGAGATACCGTGTATGAGGCTGCCGTGTTTTTTGAGCCTTCGGCCCCGGTAAACAGAAGGACGTCGTTGTTTGTCAGGTTTAACGTTTTGGGCAAAACAATCCTGAATCCTGCTGCTGCAATGTCGCAATCCCATTGATGTCCGATCAGGTTCCAGTAAAATTCGGTGCGGTCGCTGAACTTGTTCAAGGCGCCCCAAACAAGGTATTTTATTACAAAAGTCTGGTTCCCGTTGATGTATTTATCGGCTGAACCGATCTTTATTTTCAGGAAATCGCCTTCTATAGAGGTGCTGAACTCAAAACCATCGACAGCGACATCTTTTATCAATAATTCATAATCGGCGGTCAGGCTGGCTCTTTCGGCCCGCTGCCTGTTTGGAAAATCTACCTGCCGGTATCTGAAAGGCATAGAACGGATGATGCCATGCCTTTCCTCAGTAAAGTGAACCTGTATGGTTTCCGTTACCAGTATGGATCCGTTGGCGTTCATCTGCATATCCACAAAGTAGTTTGTGATGTCAAATGCTTCGGAAAAACCCGAATAGCTTAGCAGGGTTAAAACAATGATGGTAAATATCTTTTTCATGTACTATTTTTTTATTTCCACCTTAATTACGTCGCGTTCGATGGGTTCAATTTCGAAAAAATCGGCTGTTTTAAAACTGAAAAGGCCGGCAAACATATTTCCGGGGAAGGACTGCACGGCCGTGTTGTTGTCGCGCACCAACGCATTATAATACCGGCGGGCATTCTGTATGGTGTCTTCCACCTCAATCAACGAATCCTGCAGCTTCATAAAGTTTTCATTGGCCAGCAGGGCAGGGTAGTTTTCTACGGTAACCAGGATAGTTTTTAGTACGGATATCATATTGTTTTCGGCGGCTTCGTGTTCTTTCAGCGTTGTGGCGTTTTCGGCCTGTGCACGGTACTTCGCCACGTTTTCGAAAAGACCTTTTTCGTGGGCGGCATAGCCTTTCACGGATTCGACAAGGTTGGGTATCAGCGAATAGCGCCTTTTTAACTGCACGTCGATATCGCTCCAGGCATTGCGTATCCTGTTGCGGTAAGAAATGAATTTGTTGAAGTACAGCGCTGCAATAAGCAGAATTAATACAGCGATTCCAATGATAATGTATAATGTCATAAGGTGTAATTTGTTATTCCAAAAATAATGAAATTTTCAGCTTGTTCTGAATGTGGAGGATTTCTTTAATAATTTCCCGAAGATTTCTGAGATTATCAAAGAATTTTGCGTGAAGGGTTATTTACAATAATTTGTAATCACATCGCCGGCAGCCTGGTTGCCAAGATTTGCAGCGCGGTGCCAGTCATCACAGGCGCCAGCGGTGTCGTTCAGGTTGAGGCGTGTCAGTCCCCGGTTGAAGAGTACGATATTGTCTTTGGGGTTATATTGTAAAGCGATGCTGTAATCATCAAACGAGCCTTTAAAGTCTTTCATCATGGCTTTGATGTTGGCGCGGTTGCTGAATGTTTCGCCATCTTTAGGGTCTATGATAAGAGCCTTATTCACATCGGTCAATGCTCCCGTAAGATCCCCCATGATTGCCTTCAGCACGCCCCTGTTGTCGTAAGCATTCTGTAATTCCGGATCAAGCTGTATGGCTTTGTTGTAATCCTTTAGTGCAGAGGCCGTATCGCCCAGTCCGTTATGAGCTATACCACGGTTGTTAAAAGATTCAGCCACAGTGGTGTCAAGCGCAATTGACCGGTCCAGGTCCTGCAAGGCAGCTTTATAATCTTTCAGTTCGTTAAAAATATTTCCCCGGTTGGTCAGGCATTCAGCAAAGTTGGGATGCAGCTGAAGGGTTTTGTTATAATCCTGCAGAGCTCCCTGGTAATCCTTCACATCATTCTTGTAATTTCCCCGCATCCAATAAGCCAGGTAACTGTCGGGGTACTTTTTTATCATATCGGTAAACAGGGTATTGCCGTTTTTCCACACGGGGATACGGTTCCAGGTAAGGATGGCCATGGCTATGATAAATATGCCGCTGATGAAGAGTGCTGTCCTTTTTACTGACTCTTTTTTCAGAGCACTCATCCATTGACCGGCGATATAAAATAATCCGATATAAGATATGTAAGTGTAGCGTTCGGCAGTGATGGCGTTACCCACCGAAATGATCTGCAGCATGACCGAAATAGTTATCAGGAAAAAACCGGTGCCAAAAAGTGTTTCACGACGCAAAGATGTCTTTCTTACCGTGAGCCACGCCAAAAAACCGAGTACAGGCAGCGAAGCGTAACAATACCACGGCAGCATGCCGCCATGAGTTACCGGATAAAAATGCATGGCCGACAGGTGAAAGGGGACAATAAGTTTTACGACATAAAACATCACGCCGTAGGTAAATAAAAAAATCCTGTTAAAAAATGAGTATTCCAACGCAACGTCTTTTAAAGCGCCTTGCTGTGAAAGTAATGCAATGATGCCGAACAGTACTGATAACAACAGAAAAGGTATTTTTTCAAGCCACATTTTTGTATCCGGTTTTCTTCGTTTGTAAAGGTCAATTGCTATCAACAACACCGGCAGGGTAACGGCAGCGGATTTTGAAAGCAGGGAACACACGAACAAAAGAAGGCACAGCAGGTAGTGTTTGCTTTTATGTCCATTAGTGAGGTATTGGAGGTAGATGAGCAGGGCAGAAAGATAAAACATTGAATACATAACGTCTTTACGCTCAGATATCCAGGCGACAGATTCAACATGCAGGGGATGCAAGGCAAACAAGGCCGCAGTGAATAAAGATGTAATCTCTTGTCCGCTGAGTTTTTTGACAAGTTGGTACACCAGGAAAGTGTTGATCAGATGGAGCAGCACATTAAGGATATGGAAGGGCAGCGGGTTGGCTCCATACCAATGAATCTCAAACCAAAAAGTAAGTGTGGTCAGGGGGTGGTAGTTGCCCAGGTGAAAGGAAGTAAAAATTGTTTTAAATGCCTCGAAAGTAAAATTCTTTATGTATGGGTTGTCGAAAAGGTAATCGTCATCATCGAGGCTGGCGAATCCATTGAATAAGGCTCTGGAATAAATGATTGCAGTGGCAGCCAGTATGGTATAAATTATCCATGGGGGAATAAGAAATGATTTTTTTTGTTGCATGGCCTGTACCGGTTTTTGCCGGTTTGAAATGGTTTTCTGTTTTCCTGTTGACTTGCTGGCCATAAGTTGTTTTATTACACTATAGGTTGTTCACAAAAATAATAAAGAAAAACTATTCCTTACAAGGGCAAGAAAACAAGAAGAGGCTGACACAAAATACAGTTTTTTATATTTTTCTCTCTGTGGCTCTCTGTGAACCGCAATAGCGGTCTCTGTGAATCTCAGTGTAATAATAAATTAAAGAATTACACAGAGTACCACGGAGTACACACAGAGTTACACAGAGTACTTTTGAGATAGCCTCTTTTTCAAATACACAGCATTGATTTGTTAATTCTGTTTGTCTTTTACTACTTCAATCACTTCCGGCAGGTCCATCCCTAATGATTTTAGTCTTTCGATGGTGGGCACTCCGTTGGAGGTCCAACCACGGCGTTTGTACACGGCGTCCAGCAGTTTTTCGTACTGTTCTTCGCGGTATTTGCGGGTGATGGCCAATTTTTCTTCGGTTGATTTTCCTTCGGGGTCGATGCCGATTTTTTCTTTCATTTGTTTGTCGTAGCGTTCCTGGCGGGATTCATATTCTTCGATGGTTACCGGACCGCAGGCACGGTATGGCTGGGCATCGTTTTTGCGCAGACCTTTTCCGCAACGGATATTGAAAACCCGCTGGAACTGATATACCCGCTCTGATTGGATGATCATAGAATCTTTATCAAGGTCAAGGCCGGTAACCGCTTTATAAATGGTTACATAATTGTCGACGTGTTCGGGGACTTTTCCGGGTTCGGCATGGGTGTGGTTATCGGCCGGTTCCACGTCGTTCCAGGGCAGTTTGCATAAACCCTGCAGTCCAAACCATGTGCGGAACATCGGGAAGTAATACAGGGCTTCGGCTTTGTTTTCAAAGGTGGGTATCTGGTTGTTTACCATGTCCATAAAAATCAGCCAGGCTTCGTCGTGTTGAGGCCCTTTGTTAGTCATGGCGTAGCCGCCCTGCTGTGCCAGCGATTCTTTGGAAACGTATTGGGAATACTCCAGGCCTTTGTTTTCCATGCCTATATCTTGCAGGAATTTTGGATCGCCCCAGCCTTTTTCGGTAAATATTTCTTTCATTTTATGTACACCTTGTCCGGCAATAACGCCAAAGCCTTCACCGCGCGCGAGCTGATGGAGGAGTTCCATGGCGCCGTCTTCGTTGCCGAAATTTAATTTCAATCCGCCGGTTCTTTCTTCATTGATGATACCGTTTTCATAGCATTCCATGACGAACCCAAGAATGGTTCCCCAGCTGATGGTGCAGATGCCGTATGTGTCGCAATAAAAATTGGCTTCGATGGTCCATTCCGGGTTAAATATTCCGGCGCATGATCCTAAGGAGGCCGCTGTTTCGTATTCGGGGCCGTCAACAATCACTTTAGATCCTTTGTAGGGGCCGGTCCTCAGTTCATAATTATCCACACCCTTGGCGCACGACATATTGCATCCTATCCAGCATCCGTCGGGCATATTCTGCGTGAAACGTTCCTTATATCTTTCGGCGTGCACTTTTATGGCATCGGGGTGGCTTCCAAATTTGAAATTATGGGTAGGGAAGAGGTCGTAATCGTTCATGATGTGCGTGAGGTGGGCAGTGCCGATTTTGCGCATCTGGCATTGCGAGTCGTCGAGTTCGCGCATTTCTTTGTTGAAGCGTTTTCCACGTTCCATGATAGCTTCCAGGTCAACAACATTGTTCAGATTGCCCTTTACTCCGGGAACCTTAGCCACCACGGCTTTGATTTTTTTATCACGCAAAACAGTGCCAAGTCCGCCTCTGCCGGCTTGTTTCAGGCGTACCACTTTACGTTTCATGTCGAAAAAAGTAAAGTTCAGGCAGCCGATAAGCGAATAGTCTGCTGCGGTGCCTGCAGAAACTACGGAAACATTCATACGATCTTTTTCATCGTCTGCAAAAACCTCATGAAGCACCTCGCCGATAACATGGCTGTCGATGGGCAGGTCGTTGGCATCATAGATTTCAACTTTTCCGTTCACGCCATCAATATATACGATGACCTCTTTGTCGGATTTGCCCTGAATCTCCATGGAGTCAAAGCCGGCAAATTTCATGAAAGGTCCAAAATAACCGCCGACATTGCTGTCAATGGGTATGTGAGTCTGCGGCGAAATAGCCACGACCAGCGATTTTCCGGAGCCGGAGTATTGGGTGATACCGCATATAGGGCCGGTATTAATCACAATTTCATTTTCAGGGTCGTTCCATTTTGTTTCAGGTTTGGTGGCATCCCATAATAGTTTCAGACCGAAACCTTTTCCCCCGGTGAATTTTTCTTTCATCATTTGCGAAACTGGCTTTTCTTTTATTTCATGGGTGCCCACGTTCACGTACAGGGTACGCATGTTATAGCCTTTTTCAATGGGTTTCAAGGTGTATTGCCATTCCTTTAACAGGCTGTGTTTGCTTTTAAATTCCTGAAGATTCATGATTCGTGTTTTTATAAATATTTGTGTTTACAAAAATAGTTTCTTTTCAGGTACAAAACAAGCGGAAAGCATTAAAAATATTGATATGTAGCGATATGCATATCGAAAAAACGGGCACAAAAAAAACTCATACCGTGATAGAAAAGGTATGAGTTTTTTGATGGGTTACCGAAGTGCTTAGGTATTCATAAAGAGCAGGAACTCTTCGTTGGTTTGAGTAAATTTCATTTTCTCTTTCAGAAATTCCATGGCTTCGATGGGGTTCATGTCGGCCAGGTGGTTGCGCAAAATCCATATACGCTGTAGAACATCTTTTTCGTGGAGGAGGTCGTCGCGGCGTGTGCTTGACGCTACCAGATCGATAGACGGGAACATGCGTTTGTTTGAGAGTTTGCGGTCGAGCTGAAGTTCCATATTGCCGGTTCCTTTGAATTCTTCAAAGATCACCTCGTCCATTTTTGATCCGGTTTCGGTGAGGGCGGTGGCGATAATGGTGAGCGAACCTCCGTTTTCTATTTGGCGTGCAGCGCCGAAGAATTTTTTGGGTTTTTGCAGGGCCGAGGCCTCCACGCCGCCCGAGAGTACTTTTCCGGAGGCTGGCGCCACGGTGTTATAAGCCCTTGCCAGACGGGTGATCGAGTCGAGTAGGATCATCACATCGTGTCCGCATTCAACCAGGCGTTTGGCTTTTTCAAGGACAATGTTGGCAATTTTTACATGACGGTCGGCCGGCTCATCAAAAGTAGAAGCGATTACTTCCGCATTTACGCTGCGTTGCATATCTGTAACTTCTTCGGGGCGTTCATCAACCAGCAGTATGATGAGGTACACTTCGGGATGGTTGTGGGCAACGGCATTGGCAATTTCTTTAAGAATCATGGTTTTACCTGTTTTGGGTTGCGCCACGATGAGGCCTCGCTGTCCTTTGCCGATAGGGGTGAACAGGTCGATGATGCGCGAAGTAACCGTCATCTGAGGATGTCCGGTAAGTTTGAGTTTCTTTTCAGGAAACAGGGGGATGAGGTGGTCGAAATTAACACGGTCGCGGACTATTTCGGGGCTTCGGCCGTTGATGTGTTCCACTTTTACCAGGGGAAAATATTTCTCTCCTTCTTTGGGCGGACGGATTCTGCCTTTAACGGTGTCTCCGGTTTTTAGTCCGAAGAGTTTGATCTGCGATTGCGAAACATAAATGTCGTCGGGGGAGTTGAGATAATTATAGTCAGAAGAACGTAAAAAACCATAGCCATCAGGCATAATTTCGAGCACGCCTTCGCTGGAAACGATACCTTCGAAGTCGAACGAATATTCGGGTTGTTTTTCGCGTTGGGGCCGGTTGCGGTTCATGTGGTCGCGCTGTACGCGTTCCTGTTCATTGGTTTTGTTTTCTTCGGCTGCGGGTTCTTTGATTTCTTCAACGTTACTTGTGCCGTTTTCTCCGGCGCTTGCAGCATGGGCGGTTTCGGCTACCGGGGTTTCCTGAGTGCCGGGTTTTACGGATTCTTCATCAGCAGGCTGTACGGGTCGTACGGCCGTTTCGTCTTCATCCAGCGACGGCAGCATAAAATCAAACTTTTTGGCTTCTTCTTCAAAAAGTTCTTTTTTATAATCCTTATCGATTTTTGGCTCTTGGGTTTTGTTTTCTTCAGTACTGAAAACTATTTCGGGTTGTTTCTCCTGAGTTATTTGCTTTTTTGGTGTGTTTTCAGGTTTTTCTTCAACTTTTTCTATAGGGGTATTTTTTTCAAAAACCTTATGTTTATTGAAGTTTTTCGGTTGTCTTTGCCTTTTTTCAGAATTGTTTGACGGATTATCCTGAGGTTGTGCAAAACCTTCCGGTTTGAGTTGGCCGTTTCCGGCTTGTTGTTTCAGTTCAGGATTTTCTATACGTGCTCTGCGTTGGGTTACACGGCGACGTTTTATATTTTCTTCCGGGCTTTTTTCCCGTGGTTTTGGTTCTTCTGGTTTTAATGCCTGCGTATCGAGAATTTTGTGGATAAGCTCTTTTTTTCTAAGGTCTTCGTAATCGGGAATGTTTAGTTTTTCTGCTATTTCCTGTAGCTCTTGAATGCTCATTCCATTCAGGTCAATGATGTTATACATAAAATGTAGATTGGTTAAGAATTAGTCAATTTGGTGAAAATAGTTTGTAAAATGCTGGTTAAATGAAATGTTTCAGGTAACGAATGTTAGTGAAACAGAATTGCAAACGGGGAAATTCGGTGCAAATATACCAACTTTGATTAAAAAATGAAAAAGAAAATTTTATTTGTTTACCATTTTCACATCCATGGCATCACGCAGGCCATTGCCTGTGAGCATAAAGGCCAGCACGGTGAGCATTATGGCAATGCCCGGAGCAATGGCAAGATAAGCCGAATCAAGGATGATGTATCCGTAATGTTCTTTGATCATGGTACCCCACGAGGGCATGGGTGGCTGAACGCCGATGCCCAGAAAACTCAGGCCGGATTCTATGAGTATGGCCGAAGCAAAGTTGGCTGCCGAGATTACTATCACTGGTGCCAGTACGTTCGGTAAAATGTGCCGGAAGATGATGCGTGTGTTGGTAAACCCAAGCGCCACGCCGGCTTCCACAAATTCTTTTTCGCGTATGCTGAGAATCTGTCCGCGCACCACCCGGGCCACCTCTACCCACATGGTGAGGCCCACCGCGATAAATATCTGCCAAAAACCCTTGCCCAATACAAACGTGATGGCAATAACCAGCAGTAAGGTAGGAATGGACCACACCACATTGATAAACCACATGATGAGGTTGTCGACCCAACCTCTGAAATATCCTGCCAGGGCTCCCAGCAAAATGCCGACCAGCAGCGAAATAAACACCGAAATAAAACCTACCGACAGGCTCACGCGGGTGCCTATCATAATCTGGCTGAGCACATCGCGGCCAAAACGATCACTGCCTAATAAAAACTTTTTTGTGAAGATGTGTTCGGTTTCTGTTTTCTGTTGCAGGCTGCTTATGTCTTCAGTGATGGTCTTGCCTTCAATATCGGTAAAAGTAACCGTTGTTTTGGCCGTAAAGATTTTTTGTGAGTCGGGAGGCAGGGCGTACAGTACATCGGCAAGGCTAAAAGATTTTATTTCACCATTGTTGGGTGTCAGGCCCGTATATTCTTCTACAAATATTTTATCACCTTCAAAATAATACCTTTCGATGGGGATGTCCTGGTAGCGGGTTTTTTCGCCGTAAAGCATTTTTTTAAAGAAACCCGTTTTTTCCTGTGGTTCGTTTTTGCATACCCTGAGCATGGTTACGGTAAATCCCGGTTTTTTGGTGGTCAGTTCCAGGTACTGTTGGTTGGCAAAAGGTGTGGAATCAGGGGTGATGAGGTAGCCTAATACAGCCACAAAAGCCAGTAAAACAATAAAAATTACGGAACCCATCGCCATGCGGTTTTTCAAGAGTTTCCGCATGGCAAGAGCAGTTAAAGAACCTGAAGCTGTATAGTGCTTCTTCCTGAACATTGATGCTTGTTTCTGCAAAAATATCATTATCTTTCCAAATAATTTTAAATTAGTTCCTCGATTATTTAATAATTTCGTTTGAAAATCTGTTATGGAAGATTATTGTTATTACAAAAATTTTAAAATTCATTATAAAGTTTCAGGTTCAGGACCGGCTGTGGTGTTATTGCATGGTTTTACCGAATCGCTGGACATCTGGAACGATTTTGCCAAAGGTCTGGCTGTCTCGTATCGTGTGGTTGCTATGGACCTGCCGGGCCATGGACTGAGCGAATGTGTGGCTCAGGTGCATACCATGGAAGTAATGGCAGCCTGTGTAAAAATGGTTACCGATGCGCTGGACATAAAGCAATTCGTGCTGATTGGGCATTCCATGGGAGGCTATGTTTCACTTGCCCTGGCCGCCTTACATCCTGCGATGGTAAAAGGTCTGGGACTGTTCCATTCTCATGCTTATGCTGATAGCGCTGAATTACTCAAAAACCGCATGCGCACCAACAACCTGATCAAAAAAAATCATTATAATTTTTTGAGCGGGTTTATCCCATCTTTGTTTACGCCAGAAAATCAAATGAAATTTGTAAACGAAATAAATGCATTGGTGCAGGGATCAAAAAAAATGAATGTGGACGGAGTGGTCGCCGGCAATGCGGGTATGGCAGAACGAGGCGACCGTACTCATGTTTTGAAAAATGCCGTTTATCCCGTGTTGTTTATCATCGGGAAACAGGATACACGCCTGCCCTTTGATAAGGCGTTGGAACAAATCAGCCTGCCCTCCGACAGCACGGCGCTTATCATGGGTGATGTGGCCCATATGGGTTATTTAGAAGCCAGGGAAAAGACATTTCATGCCGTTAAAACCTTTATTGACAGGTGTTATTCGGATTGTATTTAATAATAAAGCATACAGATTCCTGCTTACAATAAATTGAAGAAATTTTGTAACAAAAATTTTTTCTATTGTCTATATCTCGTGTAATAAATTTGCTGTCTGAAATAAATGTCTTTTTAGAAAAAAAACCAAGCAATTATTTACGTTCAAAACACTAATTTTGTACCTGAAAAAAATTAACTTAATAATAATAAAAAAACAAAAAACTATGAAAAAACTAATTGTGTCGCTGTTCATGTGCTTTTCCCTTTTTATGGGATCTTTTGCAACCAACCCTCCCGATGAAGGAATGTGGTTGCCAATGTTAATCGATCGTCTCAACTATGTTGATATGCAAAAGATGGGTCTGCATCTGACCGCAGAAGAATTATACAATGTTAACAATGCATCGTTGAAAGATGCTATTGTGGGTCTTGGCAATGCCGGACAGCCTGGTTCTCATTTTTGTACTGCCGAAGTGGTTTCCGGACAGGCACTGTTGCTTACCAACCATCACTGCGGTTTTGACGCTATTCAGAACCAGAGTTCGGTGGAAAAAGATTACCTGACCAATGGTTTCTGGGCTTTTAACATGAAAGAAGAATTGCCATGCACAGGAGTTACGGCCTCATTTCTTGTCCGCATGGAAGATGTTACTTCAACTGTTTTAGCTGCGGTAAACGATACCATGAGCGAAAGCGCCCGCAGTTCGGCTATAAAAAAAGTTTCCGATAAACTCGAAAAAGATGCGTCGGAAAAAGGAAAATATTTTGTGGATGTCAAAAGTTTTTTTGACAACAACGAGTATTATATGTTTGTTTATATAGTATACAAAGATGTCCGCCTTGTTGGTGCTCCTCCGTCAGCTATTGGTAAATTTGGCGGTGATACCGACAACTGGATGTGGCCGCGCCATACCGGTGATTTTTCTATGCTTCGCATATATACCGCTCCCGATGGCTCACCTGCTGAATATTCCGACAAAAACATTCCTTTAAAACCAAAGCATCACCTGCCGGTTTCTCTGAAGGGTATTAAAAAAGGTGATTTTGCCATGATTTGGGGTTATCCGGGCACTACCGAACGCTATATGACTTCTTACGGAATACAAACCACCCTGGAACAAACCAACCCTGCCATTATCAATGCAGGAAATATTATGCTTCCGATTATGAAAAAAGATATGGAAGCCGACCCCGCTGTAAGAATAAAATATTCCGCTTCCTATGCGAGTTTGGCCAATGTCTGGAAAAACAAAATAGGCGAAAGCCGCGGGCTAAAACGGCTGAAAGTTTATGATAAAAAGAAAGCCCTGGAAAATGAACTGCAAAAGTGGATTGATGCCGATGAGAGCCGGAAAGCAAAGTATGGCAATGTTATAAAAGATATTGAAGAGGGTAACAAACAATTATTGGCAAATAAATCGGAAGCCAACTTCTGGTATTTCCAGATGATATTGATGAGCTCCAAAACCTTGTTAGCGCCATTATATACTATGGGCATGTCTTCTCTGGTGGAAAATAAAAACACTAAACCGGAAATGTTTAATGACTATAAGGAAACCATCAAAGATCTTTACAAAGACGCCAATACTTCTACTGAAAAGAAATTATTTGCCGCCGGCCTGGAAATCCTCCGTAAAGAGATGCGCGCCGATATTTTTGATGTGATTGATAAAAATTTCAAAGGCGATATTCAGAAATTCACTGATGAAGCATTTAAAACATCCATTTATGCATCGGAAGAAGCGTTCAACGCCTTTGTCAGCAAGCCCAATGCCAAGAAATTCAGCAATGATTTGGTTCGTAAGACTACCATGAGTATCCTGAATTATTACAGAAACAGTGCCGGGGAACAAAAAGCCATAGAAAGCAAGCTGAATAAGGCTACCCGATTGTTCAGCGAGGCTTTGCGGAAAATGCAGCCGGATAAGAAATTCTACCCGGATGCCAATTCTACCCTGCGCATGACTTATGGAAAAGTGCTTGACTACGAAGCTGCCGATGCGGTGCATTACGATTATTTTACTACCCTTGATGGCGTAATGGAAAAAGAAGATGCTTCGAATAGTGAGTTTGTGGTTCCCGAAAAATTGAAACAACTTTATAAAAACAAAGATTACGGCCAATACGGTAATAATGGTGTAATGCCGGTTTGTTTCATTTCCAACCTGGATATTACCGGAGGCAACTCTGGAAGCCCTGTAATCAATGGTGATGGACAATTGATAGGCATTGCCTTTGACGGTAACTGGGAAGCCATGAGCGGTGACATTGCATTCGAACCCGAAGTGCAACGCACTATCAGCGTGGACATTCGTTATGTGTTGTTCGTCATCGACAAATATGCCGGTGCTAAAAACCTTATTGACGAAATTACCATCGTAAAATAAGATCTTAATTTATTTTAAAAAAAGCTGCCTCATCAAAGGGGCGGCTTTTTTTATTATCCCAATTTAAGCAATAGAATTTTGCGAACTTATCCAAATGATTAAACAAACTATTGCTTTAGTTGGGTTTATCCCGACTTAGAAAATGTTTTCCGACAATTTTTCTTTGTCGGGATTACATTTTCTTTGTCGTTTACACACAAAATTGTTTAGCTAATATGCCAATAATCAGGATGCTATGAAGAAAGTGTTCTAATGCGACGTGCTAGAAAACCTTTTATGCGTAATTCGGGATTATAAAAGTTATTTTATTTCCATATATTTGCTACTATATTCTTTCTTTATGAAAAAAATCATTCCATTAATATTTACTCTTTGTCTTTCCCTGCCGGTTTTTTCACAGAACCACGCGCCGACAGCCGTGAATGATTATGTGGTTACAAAACGCGGACATGTGATAGTAGATATTTTAGCTAATGATTTTGATGTGGATGGCGATAGTATTAGTATGCTTTTAATTTTACCACCGGACCATGGAGTTTTGAAGAAATTGTCAGACCGGGAAATTGAGTATACTGCATTTCCAAGTTATCGCGGAGGCCTGGATTCAATTCGTTATAAACTTATGGACAATGGGAGTCCCGTACTGAGTTCATACGGATATGTTATCTTTGATGTTGATAATCCATTAAGTTTTGATTCAGTAGCGGTAAACAATATTTCAGCCTGTGTTAACGCTGATGGGTTTTTATTTGCCGAATACGTACGCATTTCTAGCACAAGTACTAATATATACCCGTGGTTTAGCGTCCCGAAAGGAAAAAAGACCAAAACTATTTATTCAGGAAATGTATGGATTGGTGGATTGGATGATCAGGATTCCCTGCATGTTGCAGCACAAAGGTATTATACTTATGGTTGCGATTTCTGGGCAGGGCCGGTGTCTTCTGCTTATGATTCTTTATATGATGATAAATACAAAAGGTTGTGGAAAATTAACAGGTCAGATATTGACTACCATCTTGCTCACTGGCAGCAACCGGGTTACACTCCTTCACAAATTCTACTCGACTGGCCCGGAAATGGTGATGTGCTGAAAGGAGAATCTCCTGTATTAGCACCATTTTATGATAACAATAACGACGGAATTTATGACCCTTATACGGGAGATTATCCATTAATAAAAGGTGATGAAACGGTCCTTTTTATTTTTAATGACGATCGGGAACAGCATACGGAAACAGGCGGGAAAAAACTTGGCATTGAAGGGGTGGGGATGCTCTATGGTTTCGACTGTCCTTCAGATTCTGCTTTGTGGAACACAGTATTTTTGAACGTTAAAATTAACAACCGTTCTGTAAACACCTACCATAATTCATATATTGCAACATATACTGATTTCAGTTTAGGTGATCCTACTGATGATTATATTGCCTGCGATGTTCAGCGGGGAAGTTTTTATTGTTATAACGGTGATAATATTGATGGTTACGGTCGCCCGCAGGATTATGGGGCTCATCCTCCTGCACAGGCGATTACATTTTTAGGCGGCCCTTATTTGGATTCGGATGGATTGGATAATCCAGCAGGTAATTGTGACGAAAGTGTGAATGGCTTGAATTTCGGAAATTCGGTTATTGATGACGAACGTCATGGTATGAGCAGCTCCGGTCCTCATTGGTGTTTTTCATGTACATTAGAGTTTTGTCCTTCTACCGATGTTGATTATTATAATTATATGCGCGGATTTTGGGGCGGAGGTGCCCAAATGCATTACTGGGGTAATGGTCATCCCGACCAAAGTGCTACTGGCCCGGCATGTTACTTCATGTTTCCAGGCGATACCGATCCCTGCAACTGGGGGACGAGAGGGATTGATCCCGGTGGAACCGAACCATGGACCGAAGAACAGGCGGGCAATTTACCTTATGATCGCAGAAGCGCTGGTTCTTCGGGCCCATTTACTTTTTTTCCTGGAGCGATACAGGAACTTGACCTTGCCTATGTGTTCGCGAGAAATTTTGCAGATACAAATGCAAAGGCCGCCATAACTGTCATGAATCAACGTATTGACAGCGTTCGCAGTTACTTTATAAAAGACGCCACTCCATGCGGAGAAAAGTTTTCCATGTATAAACCCGAGGTGACAAATTCAGATTTCCTTTATTTATATCCCAATCCGGCTTCGGAGTTTGTAGAACTTGAATATTTCTATAACAGTTATTCACGCTTTGAAATCTACGACGCACTTGGTCATCTTGTGAAATCAGGTGATCTTACGGAAACCAGAAAACAGCTGCTCGATATTTCCTCTCTAAGAAAAGGATTGTATTTTATCAGAATTACCGGTGGCATTGACAGTGTCGTCAAAAAGTTCGTTAAATACTGATTTCTCATTTTAAGCAATTGGATTTTCAAATGAGGAATTTTTTTAACCCAATTTTAGCTAAGTTAAAACGATAATGTTTATTCTATTTCAATAAAACAGAAACTTTTACCTTTGTGGCAAAAGCTAATCAGGTTTTAATGGAAATTTATTTTATTACTGCGGAACATGTGAAATTCGACGGTGGCGCCTGCTTTGGGGTTGTCCCCAAATCGTTGTGGGGCAAAATTTACCAGCCCGATGAACACAATATGGTGGACGTTGCTTTGCGCAACCTGCTGGTGGTTGAAAACGGAAGAAAAATTTTGTTTGATACCGGTGTCGGTAATAAGCAGGATGAAAAATTCAGAAGTTACTTTGTTCTGCGTGGTGAAGATAACCTCGTTAATGCACTCGAAGCTCATGGGTTTTCAACCGATGATATCACTGATGTGGTGCACACCCACCTGCATTTCGACCATTGCGGAGGCTCTTTCAGGTACGGCGATAGTAATCAGCCATATCCGGTATTCAAAAATGCCACGCTATGGTGTTCGCAAAGGCAGTGGAACTGGGCCAACAATCCCAACCCCCGTGAAAGAGCTTCGTATCTTAAAGAAAACCTTCTGCCGTTGCAGCAAAGTGGCAAGTTGAATTTTGTAGCTGATGAAACCCTGTTTACCGAAAAAATTTTTTTAAAAATGGTAAATGGCCATACCGACGGGCAATTGATCCCTGTGATCGACTATCATGGCCGTAAGCTGGTGTTCATGGCCGATTTTATTCCCACGACTGCTCATATTTCATTGCCTTATATTGCAGGCTACGACACCCGCCCGTTGCTTTCCATGGAAGAAAAAGAAGGCTTTCTGGCCGAAGCCGTCGAAAATCATTACCTGCTGGTGTTTCAGCACGACGCTTTGAATGAATGTTGTACGGTGCAGCAAACCGAAAAAGGCGTGAAAGTGAAAGAAAAAGGAAGGTTGTCGGATTTTTTATAAACCGCTTTTCACTGAATTTACGAATAATTATTTTGCAGTTGTTGGGGCTACAGGAAACAAGACTTGTTCAATAGCATTAATATACTCCTGTTTGGGATACAACCCTACCATCATCTGTGGATCGCCGTTCATCGGACACAACAATACTGCGGGAATGCTGCTGATATTCAGGTATTGGGATACCTGCTGGTTGTGGTCGGTATTGATTTTGTAAACTATCAGTTTTTCACCGTATTCAGCAGCTATTGCTTCCAGGATAGGGGCGAGCTTACGGCAGGGAGCGCACCAATCAGCATAAAAATCAATAATGCAGGGCTTTTCACCAAGATATTTGAATTTTTTTTCACTGGTATAATCAAAAACTTTCGCGCGAAATGTTGCTTCATCAATCGTAGTCGGCTTAGAAACTACCTGTTCGGCTTTTTTTTCCGTATCTGCGGCAGCGTCATCTTTTTTTTCTGTCTCACCGGTGCTGTTTCCGCATGAGGTAACTATCAGCGCAGCAATAAGAAAACCAAGGATTTTTCTCATAAAAATTTTTTTGCAAAGTTACAAAATATCTTCTCCGTTTTGGTGGGTTGTTATAATTAATCTGTTGGCAGAAGGCACCCCGTAGCTTTTTACACGATTTCAGCAGGTAATGAATCCATAACTCCGGACGCTGAAATTAAATTTAACAAAACATCATTTTTAATAGCTTTAAGGAGGGGGATTTCCTGTGATTATATTATCAAATATTAATGTCCGGTAAAAATTAAACTTGTAATAAAGGATGTAAATAAAAAGATCCGTTATTTACCTCTGTCCTAAAGGAAGAATTGATTTTCAGCAATTTACATCCTTTAGGACTGAGGTAAAATAAATTGCTGAAAAGCAATTCACCCTTTGCTAAAAACAAACCCCTATTGAATAAACATCTACGCAAAACCTCATTCCAATATGGCTTTTCATCAATTTTTCAGATTTTACCGGACAACAGTGATTATCAAATTTAGCTTACATTATCAGGGAACAATGAGTAATTTTGCAACCTAAAACAAAACACTTATGAAAGTAACCGACGCCATTATGCAAAGATTCAGCCCACTGGCATTTACCGATGAAATCCCGGGCGAAGAAATCCTTATGCAATTGTTTGAATCTGCCCGCTGGGCGCCTTCGGCCTTTAATGAGCAACCGTGGAGGTTTGTCTGCACCAGCAAAAAAGAACCTGAAAAATATAGCAAACTCTTTGATTGCCTGGTGGACGCCAATAAGGAATGGGCGAAAACAGCGCCGGTATTGATCCTGGTGATGGCAAAAAAGAATTTTTCCTACAATAGCAAGCCTAATTATTTTCACATGTACGACACCGGCATGGCCGTTTCAAATCTTATCATCAGTGCTATGGAAAAAGGCATTTATGTGCATCAGATGGGTGGTTTCAGTGCAGAAAAGGCCCGCGAAAATTTTAATATCCCTGATGAATATGCCATAATTTCGGTGGCTGCCTTAGGGTACCAGGGCGATATTGCCGTGTTGCCTGCCGCGTTGCAGGAAAAGGTTAAGAAAGCCAGGACCAGAAAGCCCCTGGGCGAATTGTTTTTAGTATAGTTTTTTGAAGGCTTTTCCCAGCATCTTTATGATTTCTCCTGCCGTGGTGGCTTCATAACCATTGCGCTTTGCCGACAGGTCGCCTGCCAGGCCGTGAACATATACACCAAGAATACAGGCATCAAAAGGTGTGTACTTCTGTGCCAGCAAGCCGGTGATGATACCGGTAAGCACATCGCCGCTGCCGGCTGTTGCCATACCCGGATTTCCGGTGGAATTAAAATAGCAGTCACCCGCGGGAGTGCTGATACAGGAATAGGCTCCTTTTAGTGCCACATACACTCCGTATTTTTTTGAAAAAGCAGTTTGTAAAGCTTGACGCTGATATTCATTGTTGCTTTTGCCCGCCAGGCGTTCAAATTCTTTCGGGTGTGGTGTAAAAATGGATTTTTTCGGTACAAAAGACAGCCAGGTTTTGTTTTCGGCCAGGATGTTAATGGCGTCGGCATCAAAAACAAGCGGAGAAATGCAGTTTTGTATCAGCAGTTTCATGGCTTTCTGAGTTTTATCATCCGTGCCGATTCCGGGGCCAACTCCCACGGCATTATAAGTATCGAGGTCGATATTGCCTGAGATGACGTGCTTGTCTTCATCAATGCTGCACATGATTTCGGGCAGGCTGCACTGCATGATTTTATAACCGGCTTTGGGAATGTACGACGTTACCAGGCCTGCTCCTGATTTTATGCAGGCGTGGGCAGCCAGCACCGCAGCACCCATTTTGCCATAGGATCCGCATACCAGCAGGGCATGGCCGAACATTCCCTTGTGCGAAAACCGGCTCCTTGGTTTGATGATCGCCCTGCAGTCGGCTTCTTCCACAAAATAGTTGTTTACTGTAGTCTTTTCTATAAAATCAGGATGAAGCCCGATGGGAAGTACATGCCAGTTGCCGGCATATTTTTCATTGCCTGCAAAAAGAAACGACAGTTTGGGGAATTGAAACGTTAGGGTTTGTCTGGCTTGTATAATTTTCCCGTTGTTGTCGCTATTGTCTTCACCGAACAGGCCGGAGGGGATATCCACCGCAACAATTTCAGCGGTGCTTTTGTTGATAGCTTCCACCACATCGGCGGCAATACCTCCTGTAAGCGGCTTCGAGAGTCCCGAACCCAGTATGGCATCCACCACGATATCTTTTCCTGCTATGACCGGAATATCTGCTGTAGTGGCGATGTCGGTGATTTTTATTTTTTTTATTTTCAATAAACGCTGGTGATTGGTAATAAAGTCTTCGGAGCTTTTATCGCTGAAACGGACGATAAAAGTTTCTGCCGGAATATTCTTTTCAGCCAGCAGGCGGGCAATCACCAGGCCGTCGCCGCCATTGTTGCCTGTACCACAAAATATTTTGTAATTTCTGTTTTTTCCGTAGTGCTGTACAAGCCAGTTGAAACATTTGCCTGCGGCACGTTCCATAAGATCCACCGATGGGATAGGTTCATTGGCTATCGTGAAGGCATCTGCTTCACGTACCTGTACTGCCGTTAGAATTTTCATGGATTTAAAAGAAAACTGTCGGAGGAATAGTTGACAAGGCCAATGATAAACACTACGTAAAGAATATATAACAGGGTAACGACGATGGAAAGTATCAATCCGATAATGCCTGTTATCTTTGCTGCGCGCATCATTCCCAGCGATCCCGGCTTATAGTCGGGCGGATTTTCATTGTATATTTTCATGCCTTTATTGTAAAGTACCAAGGCTACTATGGCGGCCACCCAGCCGAAATAGCACAACACCACGATGGAAACGATTCCGAACACCATGGCGGTAACGGAATAGGGAATCATTTTTGGTCTGAGCACATGTCTTTTATATTCCTTTTGCGGTGGCAATGAAAAATCTGTTTGTTGTTCTTCCATGGTCATTTTTTTATAACAAAGTTAATGGTTTTTTATTCATTGTGAAAAAGTTTTTAGCACGAAATGCTACATGCCTTTTATCGATTATAGTGCATGTATGGCAAATTTGAAAATGTAATTCCCGGTAATAATTATTGCGTTCACAATAAAAAATACAATCAGGATTTTGTGCCCGTTTTTAAAGCGGAAAACCAGAAACAAGGCCAGGTAACACAACATAAGCGTTACCGGCAGCAAGGCAGGCCAGGCTTTCAGGCTTTCAGTAAAGTTTCCTTTCAGCAGTTCAATGATGGCTCTTTGTGTGCCGCAGCCCGGACAATCAATGCCAAAAATACTCTTAAAAAGGCAGGGTGTTGTGTGATGTTCGAGCCAGTGGATGATGTTTAGTTGCATGGCTCATTAAGTTATACATATTCCAAAGCCTGTTCAATATCCTGTATGAGAACTGCTGGTTCTTCCAGTCCTGCATACATCCGGATCAGATTAAACGGAATAGCTTTGTTGTTGTTCATGGAGCTGTAAAGCACCGAGCCCGGAAAAACAAGGGATTCGTAACCTCCCCAGGAACACGCCAGCAGGAATCGTCTCAGTTTGTTACAGAACATATCCACTTTTTCCATCTCTTTTGTCTTTAAAGTAAATGAAAACAGTCCTCCGGCTCCTTTCATCTGTTGTCTGGCCAGTTCGTACTTAGGATAGCTTTTTGCAAATGGCCATAATACCTTATCAATCTTTGGATGATCTTCAAGAAAACAGACTATTTTCTGCGTTGTTTCGCTGATCTGTTTCATCCGCACAGGCAATGTTCTTAATCCGCGCAGTATCAGCCATGCGTTATCCGGTGTTATAATGCCGCCAAAAGCAAGGTATTCCTGTGAAAATAATTTGCGAATCATTTTTTCGGTACCACAGATTACACCTGCAATGAGGTCGCTGTGGCCGCCTAAGTATTTGGACGCAGAATGCACCACGATGTCGATTCCTAATTCGGCAGGATTCTGGTACAGCGGTGTGGCATAGCTGTTGTCGATTATGGTGGTTATTTCATGCTGTTTTGCCAAAGCTGCCACGGCTTTCAGGTCCTGGAGTTCCATCATAAAAGAGGTGGGGCTTTCGAGCATGATGAGCCGTGTTTTCGGCGTGATGGCATTTTTAAAGTGTTCTATTCTGGTGCCGTCAATAAAACTGACGTTTACACCGAATTTTTTCAGTATGTCATGAAAAAGTGTGTATGTCCAGCTGTAACAATTTGTTACACAAATCGCATGGTCGCCAGCCGCAAGGTTGCCGAACACTGCGGTGCTGATGGCGGCACAGCCGCTGGCGGTGATCAGCGCATCTTCTGTTTTTTCCAGCGCAGCCATTTTTTTCCGGAGTATGCTGACAGTCGGGTTGTTTCCTCTTGAATAGAAAGGTACTTCAAATTCCCTGTTGATATTGCTCCTCATATCTTCAACACTGGCAAAACAGAAGTTGCTGGTACGCATCACGGGCGGCGCCACAGCACCGTAATAATCCCTGCGGTCTTCGCCAAAATGATTTATAATGTCAGAAATATCCATGTTGTGAGGTGGTGGCCTGCATTAATTTTTCTGTGGACTGTCTGTTTTCAATATGCTGTTCAAAATACTGCTGAAGAATGAAATTATAATGCTGAACAACAAGGTCCACAAGAATCCATCCACCTCAAATCCGTCAATAAAATATGCGGCGATATAAATTATTAGCACATTGATTACAAAAATAAATAAACCCAGAGTCAATATGGTTACGGGGATACTGATTAAAAGCAGTATAGGCCTTACAAAGGCATTTAACAGTGCCAATACAAGAGCTACGATAATGCTTATCCAGAAACTTTCAACCCGGACGTGCGGTTCCAGAATGTATGCTGCAGCCATCACAGCAAGCGCGGTAACCAGTACTTTTATGATGAATTTCATAAGCTTGTTTTTTTACAAAAATACATTAAAAACATAGTAATAAGAAGTTTTACGGAAATTTATTGCCTGTATTACATGAACTTTTTTTAAATTTGTTCTGCCAACGTAGTCATCATCAAAAACACATGTAATGAAAAAACTATTTACGGTTTTCTTTTTTGTCATTTTTTGTTTAAATGCAAATGCGCAAACGCTTACTTCTGTTGCAGATGGTAACTGGAACAACCCATTGACCTGGGGCGGCAACCTGCCTATACCGGGCAGCACTATTATTATCAATCACCACATTGTGCTCAATACCGACTATGGGTTCACCTCCGGGTCCATTACCATTAATTCGGGCGGCTCCCTGACGGGTGATTCCGGCCTCCGCGGACTGTCCATGAATTATCCTTCGGGCAGCGGCTTTCTCACTATCAACGGAGCCATGGATGTGGCAAGAGTGTCATTTTTTGACGATACGGTTACTGTGGAAGGCAGTTTTGATGCCGACAGTTTATACAATAAGGCCGTAATAGACGTGGGCCTTAGCGGTACGATTAATGCTTCGCAGTTTTTTAATGGCTTTACAGGAAACATTAATAATTCCGGAAGCATACATGCAATCAACCTTCTGAATCTTGGATCCATAGTAAATGCCGGTGTGATCAATGCAGCAGATTTTGATAATTGTAAGAGCCTTACCAATAATGCCGGCGCCATGATAGCCCTGAGCCATAATTTTCTTAATGCCGATTCAATCTCCGGCCCGGCTATCTTCACCAATAATGGAAGGCAGGAGGTGATGAATGACTGGCAAAACAAAGATACAGTGTATGGTGCCGGAAAATTTTGTATCGTGAACAATACCAGCAACTCCGGATTAATGTCGGGCACTTTTGATTTTTGCGATATGTCGGGAGGAGACGTTGATTTCAATACAGGGGACATCGATACGACCATTACGTATTGCGCCTTTCCGTGTACCCCGGGCACGGCCGAATTTGCAGGGGATTATCTGATTGAAATTTTTCCCAACCCTGCTGGAGAGATTTTTTATGTTTCTTCTGAAAAAGAAATTTCGTCAATCGAAGTTTTCAATCTGCTGGGAGAAACAGTGTACAGCGCCACTGTGAATGCCCGTAAATTCAAGGTTTGTATGCCGCTGATTTCAAATGGGATTTACCTTTACCGGCTGTCAGACAAGGATAATTCGACGAAAACAGGGAAAATAATTATTGAAAAATAAGCCTCCCGATAATGATGATACATGGCCGGAAACCATTTCGCAGGCGGTATATAGCCATGCCAATACAGCTCATACGAAATAGTGTCTTGTTAGTGTTGATTTTGCTTGCCTTTACAACCAGGGCACAGTATTACGATCTTGGCCAGGATCCTGCCTCTGTGCGGTGGAAGGTTATTAAAACGGAACATTTTAGAATAATTTTTCCTGCCGGCATTGAAGACCAGGCACAACATATCGCCAATGGTTTCGAGAAAGTCTATGCACCATTAAGCGCCGATATGAAAATCGCAGCGGTGAAAGTGCCAGTGGTGTTGCATAACCGCGCCATTTTATCCAATGCGGAAGTGCCTTGGGCGCCCAAGCGCATCGAATTTTTTATGTGTCCCGGACAGGATGACTATGCCCAGCCGTGGGCCGACCAGCTTATGCTGCACGAATACAGGCATGTGGTGCAGTACAGCAAAATCAACCAGGGGCTTACCCGTGGGTTGTCCTATATCTTTGGACAACAGATCACAGCCGGCGTGATTGGCACCTTTGTGCCACTGTGGTTTGTGGAAGGCGATGCGGTATATACCGAAACCGTTTTCAGCAACAGCGGGCGCGGCCGCTTACCTTCTTTCTCCATGAAGATGCGCGCACAGGTGCTGGAAAAGGGATTATATAATTACAATAAAGCCTGTTTCGGCTCTTACAGAACATTTACTCCTAACAGGTATGAATTTGGTTATCAACTGGTGGCTACGGCACGCAGACACTTTACCGGCGATGTCTGGGAAAAGGCTATGGATAAGGCCGGCAAACTGCCACTAATGGTAACCCCTTTCAATTACGGGCTGAAAAAAGTGTCCGGCATGGGAAAAGTAATGCTGTACAAATACTGTTTTTACGAACTGGATAGCCTTTGGCATCATCAGCGAATACAGACGAATGTTACCGTTGCAGAAATGATTCCTGTGGCGAAAAACAAGATTTATACCAACTATAATTTTCCTGCCTTAGCAGGCGAAAAATCCTATATCATGGTTCGTTCCGGCATGAACGACATCACACGTTTTGTACGTATTGACAGTGCCGGACGGGAGCACAAGCTATTTACCCTGGGCCAGTATTCCTTTGCCTCTTTCAGCGTGCATGGCACGAAGATGGTGTGGGCCGAAACCGCCAATGATCCCCGATGGGAAAACCAAACTTACTCGGTGATCAAGATCTATGATATGCAAAAAAGACGGGCCAGGCAGCTTACCCGCCGTTCGCGCTATTTCTCCCCGGCTATAGACAGGCAAGGCAAAAAGATTGTTTGTGCCGAACAGGGCATCACCGGCCAGTCTGCTTTGGTGGTGCTGGATGCGGCTACGGGCAAGGTGCTGAGCCGTTTTCGGGCGCAGGACGATGATTTTCTGATGACACCATCCTGGTCGGAAACAGGCTGTGAGATAGTTTTTATTGCATTAAACCGGTTTGGAAAAAGACTATGCTTGCTCGACAGTACAGGTGCTTCGCACAACCTCACAACCGCTGGTTTTGACGAAATGGCACAGCCTGTATTATTCAAAAACCACATCTTTTTTGTAGCGGCCTGGACTGGGATAAGCAACATTTTCGCTATGGATACGGCAACTAAAAAGGTGTTTCAGGTAACTTCCGCTTTATATGGAGTTGCTGACCCATTCGTGGATAATAGCGGCAAAGAACTTGTCTATGCTGACTACACTGCCGATGGATACAGGCCGGTGAAAGCAAGTCTCGATTCATCGAAATGGATGCTGTTTGAAAAAAACGATAGTTTTTCTGATAAAAATTCTTACCCTACTGAAACATCCGGAGCGCAGGTGATAGATTTCTATGACAAAGAAAAGAGTAACTTTCCTGTTAAACGATATTCCAAGATCCTGAACCTGTTCAATATTCACAGTTGGGGGCCTGTGTCTGTCAATGCCGATAATACTACCGTGAAACCCGGAGTGGAGCTTCTATCCCAAAACCTGCTGAGTACGATGATTGTTAGTGCAGGATATGAACATGAATGGAGCAAGCCTGTTTCGCAGGTTTATGCCAAATTGAGTTATCGCGGCTGGTACCCCCGCATAGATCTGCAGTTTGCCTACAGGTTCAACAAAGAGGATACCATAACCTGGGATGTGATGTTTTTGCAGGCAGGCATAAAGATTCCGTGGAAGTTCAACATGGGAAAGTATTATATTTCAATACAGCCGGAAGTAGATTTTAATTTTTACAGATTATTCCCTCAAAAAAACTACCCTGCCGAAAACTTCTCGGGTTTTTATCAGGCGATGGAATACAAGCTTTTTGGATACCATGTGTTGAAACGGTCGTTGCGAGATATTAATCCGCGCTGGGGGCAGGTGCTGGAATTTTCATACAAACATACCCCGTTTGACGGAAAACAATTTGGGGACATTACGGCACTGCAGGGCATACTTTTTTTTCCGGGTATCGGGCGGCATCACAGCCTGAACATTTATGCCGGTTACCAGCGCAACAGGGCAAAACACTACATGTTCAACGATTTGATTTCGTTGCCGCATGGGTATAACAGCGCTATGTATCCAAAAATATTTTCCACCCAAACCGCCTACGAAATGCCCTTGTTCTATCCCGACTGGAGCATAGGTTCTTTGTTTTATATCAAGCGTTTCAGGGGAACTTTGTATTACGACCATGCCTGGGTTACCGACAGGTATGATAAGCGTCAATCACTCAACTCGGCGGGACTGGCTCTGCTGGCCGATTTTCATATGTTTCGATTTCTGGCGCCCCTGAGCATGGGAGTCCGCGCCACATGCCGTCTCGACAACAAAGCCATGTCGTACGAATTTATTTATAGTGTAAATTTTGACCAACTGATGTTCAGGCGTGGTTTTTCGCGAACAGGATTTTGATTTTTTGTAATTTTGTTAAAAAATAAGGCTGTGACTACGCTGCAAATTCTTTCGGTAACCACATACAAGCAAAGAAAATCGCTGTTTTCTTTAGTATATCACATTATTTTTTTGTCGTTTTTTATTCCTGTTGCGGGATATGCACAAAGCGATACGGTGATGGTAAAATATACCCGTGATTTTAAGTTCAACGACGGAATATTTCAGACATTCCAGGAATTTAAAAACAATAAACCTTCCCTGCCCGAATTTGAGGTGGTAAAAGACAAAATATATGGCGAAGAAGGTAGCATAATTCTTCGCTATCCTTGCCCCGACTCCATTGGAAGCAAAAAAACCTGCGTGATTGATGAGTGTTTTGGGTATTCCAGGAATGGAGTTTTATATATCTATCAGGGCTATCCGGGCTATTATTACCGTATGTTCATGGTGGGCGCATTGTCACATTTTGTTGCCTTCAACAAGTATGGCATGCACGATATGTACTTTTCACCGGAACCTTTAGCGTATGTGGGCACTTCAAATGATTTTGCAGAATACTTACTTGATCTGGAGACCGGCGAAACCATACATTTTAACTACAGGGATTTTTGTAAGTTTCTTGAAAGCCACGACAGCGAGCTGTTTCAGGAACTTCAGAATACAAGGCAGAAAAGAAAAATGATACATCATTTCCTGTTAAAATACAACGAGAAACACCCGGTTTATTTTCCGGTATCTGTTCAATGATCTGTGAAAATAGCTGTTTTTGGTTCCACAGGCTCCATGATGCAATTAACTGACAGAAAAAAATTTTGTTTTTCTACTCTTCCATCATGCCGTCTTTCATATGCAATAAGCGGTCCGACATACCCGCAAATTCAGCGTTGTGAGTTACTATCACAAAGGTCTGGCTAAAATTTTCCCTCAGGTCGAAGAATAGTTTATGAAGTTCTCTGGCATTGGCCGAATCGAGGTTTCCCGAGGGCTCATCAGCAAGAATAACATCGGGTTTGTTTATCAGGGCGCGGGCTACGGCCACCCTTTGCTGTTCGCCTCCCGACAGTTGCGAAGGTTTGTGTGACAGCCGGCTGCTTAACCCAAGAAAATCAAGTATCTCCCTGGCATTCTTCTCGGCTTCTTTTTTGGAAATGTGGGCAATAAAAGCCGGGATGCAAACATTCTCAAGGGCAGTAAATTCTGGCAACAGATGATGAAACTGAAACACAAAACCAATGTGTTTATTGCGGAAAGCAGCCAGTTTTTTTTCGTTAAGTCCCGAAATAACCTGCCCGTTGATTTCAACCGTGCCGTTATCGGGCTTGTCCAAGGTGCCGAGTATGTGAAGGAGGGTGGTCTTTCCGGCCCCTGAAGCCCCCGTAATGGCCACAATTTCGCTTTTTTCTATCTCCAGGTTGATGCCCTTAAGCACCTTGAGGTTTTCATAGGACTTCTGTATATTCTGAGCTTTAATCATGGCGGGTTTTTCTTGTTTTTCTTTGGTGTGCAAAACTTTTTAGCTGCTGGTAATCGATATAGTACAATACCTTTAACGACAGCGAATTTAGTTGTTTTTCCGCGAATATGTTGCCGAAATTTTTGAAATACGATGGAACAATCTGGCTGCCTTCTTTGAGGATGTTATTTTTATAAGTGATGTTCAGGCTGCTGCCGGGAGCAAATTCCCAATAAAACATAAGGTCGATGTTAAATGCATTGAAATTAAAATTATAGTCCTTGTCAAGGGGTAACAGCGGGTCGGTAATCAGTATGCCATCATAATCGAGCTTGTAATGTTTATCATAAATACCTTTTGACCAATAATGCCTGACGAGCAGGCTCAGCGCGAGATTATTCCTGAACATATACCTGCCTTCAAACTGATTCTGCACGATAATAATATCTCTTTTGCCCATGATGATATTGCCAATGGTGTCATTATACACAAAGCCGATATCATTGTAGTTACCGTTGTATATGCTTTTTATGTTAAAAGTAAATTTGTCGGATGGCTTGATGATGGGATTAAGAGTGACGCCATAAGATACTCCGTCGCCATAGATTTCCTGCCAGTATTCAAGGTTTACATCCAGGGCAAAGGTTTTTCGGTAATCCGACGAGCCGTTGAGGCTGGCATAAAACCAACGGTCCATTACGAAGTATCGTCCGGGGCTGCGGGTGTCTTGAAAATTATTTACTTTCAGAGGGCTTAAGATGAAGGAACCCCAGATGGTAAGATATTTTCTGGTGGTGGCATTGCCGGAATAGGTTATGCGAAAGTCTTCCACGCGTTTGGCAAGAAAGTTTTCAATATGATAAATTTCAATGCTGTGGGCCATATCCCGCAGTATCCAGAAAGGCTCAAATATTTTATATCCAATAGTGGCTCCTGTAGTGCTACGGTTATTCTGCAACGTGAGGCCGATATCGTTGGCATCCCATTTATGGTTCATTTCTTTTCGGTAGATACTAAACTGAAATTTGCCGCTTACTTTTGCGAACGACAAAGAATATTGATATCCGGGTGTGCTGGTTATTTTACGGCTGCCGGTGTCGGCCTTGTGCAGTTTGTTGCTCATGGCGGCAAAGCCGGCAAACTGATACCGGTTCTTTTTATCATTCAGGGTCACTCCCAACAGGGTTACATTGGCATCGTCATATTTTTTATCGCGGAGCACATTGGTGTTCACAAGGTATATCTTCGAATTGTTTTTGAGTATCTGGTCCAGCACCAGAATATTGTAATTGGTAAGCGGTTCCGTGAGGATTTTGCTTGTATTCCCCAGGGAGTCTTCAATACGTGCATACATATTGTTCGTAATGGCATTGAAAACGCCAACTGCCGTGCCTTTTTTGCCCCTGCCCGAAAATTTTATTGCGTTGAGCAGTTTTGCCTGCCCCGGATTTTTTTTGATGACCTCTCCGTTGCCCAGCGAATCGTACACCGACTGATAACCTGCCGGTGTGCGGCCTATCCGCCTGGTATAGAACAGGTCTCCTTCCTTGAACAGGTCAATGGCTTCCGTAAAAAACGGCCGGTACTCTTCGTACACGGTTTCCTGTGCCGAAATATTTTTGACAGGATAATCCGACTGAACCTGGCTGAAATCGGGCAGCAGGGTGATGTCGAGCGTGAAGCTTTCATTTATACCGTATTTCAGGTCTAACCCGCCACTGAAAGAATACGAGAAATTACTTTTCCCTTTTTCATTGTATGGATAATGGTCGCCATACAGAGAAACAAAAGGCGTCAGTGATAATCGAAGCGCGGGTTTTACATCCCTGATACCTTCCAGTTTTCCCCAGTCAGTCAGGAAATTGGCATTGCTTTTTACTTCGAGCGCCCACTGGTCTGTTTCGCGGTGGCGCCGTATCCCCCGGAAAATCTGAAGCCCCCATTCCTGCACTGCTGTCTTGGGAAAACGCAGGGCCGAGTAGCTGATTTTCATTTCGCAGGCCCAGCCCTTGTCATTAATCTTAACAGCGCTTTGCCATACAGCATTATAGGTTTCGTCGGTGTGCCGCCAGTCGGCCTGTGTGCCCGAAGCCCAGACGGCAAAGGTGTATGCATCGGTCTGCATGTGATAGGTGTCAAATTGTATGGCAAATCGGTCAGCATTAAGTTCGTCGTCGCGAACCCCGAATTCTGTCAGAATGCTGTCCGGCGCATTGTCGTACATCATGGCGCCGACAAAGATGGCCTCGTCGTTATACGCAATGCGTACCACGGTACGTTGTGTGGGGTTTACGTCGTAAACGGGAACATATTGCCTGAAACTGTCAGCCGAATCGCACAGGCGCCAGCATGCATCGGTAAGGACACCGTCAATGTCGGGAGGTGCCGTTATTCTTGTGGCATAGGCGGTTTTTTTCTGTGCCATGGCTGCAGGCAGACAAAACATCAGAATAAATAAAAATAGGCAAAATATTTTATAGTCTGATTTCATTCTTGCGAAAATAATTATTTAATCTAAACAAATAGATGCTTGACGTTTTTAATTAGGTTTTTTTGTACACACTTTTTTTCGAAGGCATTTTTCATTATCTTTGATTATCAATTAGTAAAATATTTTTATGAATCTTCATGAATATCAAGCCAAAGAACTTTTGAAAACTTTCGGGGTCAGTGTCCCTGAAGGCATCGTGGCTAACACTCCTGACGAAGCCATGAATGCGGCCCTGATTATTGGCGCCGGCACAGGATCGGAAAAATTTGCGGTCAAAGCACAGATACATGCTGGAGGCAGGGGAAAGGGCGGGGGAGTGAAAATCGCTTCCGGCTCCAACGAAGTCTTTGAGCATGCCCGGCACATTATCGGGATGCAGCTGATAACCCCGCAAACCAAAGCCGAAGGCAAAAAAGTGCATAAGGTTCTTGTGGAACAGAATATCTATTATCCCGGCCCCCAGCCAATAAGAGAGTTTTATATAGGTATTCTGCTGGACCGGCATACAGGGAAGAATGTCATCATGTATTCGCCGCGCGGAGGTATGGATATTGAAAAGGTGGCCGAAGAAACACCGGAACAGATTTTTAAGGAAGAAATCCACCCGGGTGTAGGCATCAGAGACTTTCAATGCCGCCGTATTGCTTTTAACCTGGGGCTGGAGGGCGAAGCTTATAAAAAAATGCTTCCCTTTGTAAAAAACCTTTACAAAGCTTATACCGGCTGCGACCTGACTCTGCTGGAGATTAACCCGGTAATAAAAACTTCAGACGATAAGATTTTTGCCGCCGACGCCAAGATGGTGGCCGACAACAATGCTCTCTTCCGCCATTGTATTATTGCAAATATGCGCGATTTGGCAGAAGAAAACCCGGTTGAAGTGGAAGCCATGCAATATGGCCTGAATTTCATTAAACTGGATGGTAACGTGGGGTGTATGGTAAATGGCGCCGGACTGGCCATGGCTACCATGGACATCATAAAACTCAGCGGCGGCTCGCCGGCCAATTTTCTTGATGTGGGCGGCACCGCCAATGCCAAACGCGTGGAACAGGCATTTCGCATTATTCTCAGCGATGAAAATGTGAAAGCCATTTTGGTAAATATTTTCGGAGGTATTGTGCGTTGCGACAGGGTAGCCAACGGCATAGTGGATGCCTACAAAAGTTTAGGAGAAATAAAAGTCCCGGTAATAGTCCGCTTGCAGGGTACCAACGCCGAAGAAGCCAAAGAAATTATTGATAATTCCGGCCTGAAAGTATTTTCAGCTATAAAGTTGCAGGAAGCCGCAGACCTGGTGAATAAGGTGCTGAAGGGTTGATTTTTTTATGTGAAAGTGTCGGGGTGACTGGGCTTGGGCTATGCTGCCGTCAGTACTAATCCAATTTTGCATATACCGAATTCTGGCTCTTAAACTCAGCAACAATCTCTTTCATTTTTTTAACGATCTGAATGTTGTCGTGGCTGTCGAGCAGACTCTCCAGTTCCATTACTTGTTTCGAAATCAACTCAAAATCACTTTCTGCCACTTTGGCAATCATAATTTGAGGATGATACGTTGGCAGGGTGTTTTCCTTGTTGTTGAGCAGTTCTTCGTATAACTTTTCGCCCGGACGAAGACCTGTATATTTTATCTGTATGTCTTTGCCCAAGGTCAGGCGCGACAGTTTAATCATCTTTTTTGCGAGGTCGAGAATTTTTACTGATTTACCCATGTCGAAAATAAAAATTTCTCCTCCGTGGCCCATGGTGCCTGCCTCTAACACCAACTGGCACGCTTCCGGTATGGTCATAAAAAACCGGGTTGCCTCCGGGTCGGTAATGGTTACCGGGCCGCCCTTTTCAATTTGTTCGCGGAACAAGGGTATCACTGAGCCGTTAGAGCCAAGTACATTGCCAAAGCGTGTGGTGATAAAGCGCGTTACGTTTTTTTTGTTCAGCGATTGGGTATAGATTTCGGCAATGCGTTTGGTAGCGCCCATGATACTGGTTGGGTTTACAGCCTTATCAGTGGAAACCATCACAAATTTTTCCGCTTTAAATTCTACCGCCAGGTCGGCTATGGTCTTTGTGCCGAACACGTTGGTTATTACGGCTTCCACAGGATTGTTCTCCATCATGGGCACGTGCTTGTAAGCCGCGGCATGGTAGATGATTTGCGGCGAAAAAGTCTCCATAATCTTACGCATCCTCACCTGATGGTTGATGTCGCAAATAATGACCTCAATATTAGCCTTGGGGTATTTTTCGTTTAGTTCCAGTTCGAGAAGATACATGGGTGACTCGGCCTGGTCGAGCAGGATAATCTTTTTAGGCGAAAACCGTACTATCTGCCTTACAATTTCGCTGCCTATCGAACCGGCAGCGCCTGTTACCAGGATACACTTATCCAACAATTCGCGCCTGACCTTTTCTTCATCAAGTCTTATCTCATCACGCTCGAGCAGATCTTCGATATGGATTTTTTTTATCTGTTTAAAGCTCAGCTCTCCGTTTATCCACTTGCTTACCGGTGGAACACTAAGCACTTTGGTATTGTATGCCATACATTTCTCGATAATCTCCTGTTTTTTCGAGGCTTTAATATTCTGTATGGAAATTATCAGGTGTTCAATGTGGTTGTCTTCAAGGAGTTTTTCTAATCTATCCGGACCATAAATGGGGATGTCTTCTATTTTCATCCCAATCTTTTTTGCATCATCGTCAATAAAGGCAAGCACTTTATATTTGGCTCCTGCATCGCGGTCGAGCGAGCGTTTTGAGATAAGTCCGCTTTCACCGGCACCGTAAATCAGCACATTGGTTTTGTCGCGCGAGGGATTGCTGATTTCCATATAAGTTATCTTGACCAAAATCCTGAATGCGGCAAGCAGGAACGTGGTGGTGATAAATTCAATGATGATGATGGAATACGGTATAAAATTAACACCGTTAATGAAAAAATAGGTGATAAGGTCGGTAATGACAAACACTATGGAACCGGTGGCGGTAACAAATACAATTCGTATGGCATCGCCTGTGCTGGTGTATTGGATGATACCTGTGTACGTTTTGGCGATGAGGAAAGTAATGAACCGGATGCCGACAGTGAAGGCAAGAACATAGGGTAAATCGTGCGATTCGATCTCAGGTACGTTGAAGTTGAAGCGCAGCAGATAGGTCAATACTACCGAAAAACCACAGATAAAAATGTCTATCAGCAATATGAGCCAGCGCGGGATGTTTAATTTCGTTATGTGCATTATTACTAAATTAAATGCTGGTGCCAAAGATAAAAATAAAATTAGCGCTAAATGCAGGTAGTAATTATTATGGTTCAAAAAGTTCTGTCATCAGTTATTATTTATATTTTTGTCTTGTTATTCTTTGTGATAAGATAATCTGATTTGACAATAAAACAGAAACCAATTAATTAATTTAAAATTCTATAATGATGAAAACTACAGCATTTTGTAAAATTCACGAAGCTGCCGGAGCCAAAATGGTTGAGTTTGCCGGTTTTTATATGCCTATTCAGTATGAGGGCTTAATTATTGAACACGAAAATGTCCGCAAAGCGTTAGGCGTTTTTGATGTTTCGCACATGGGCGAGTTTTGGGTGGAAGGCCCTAAAGCATTGGATTTCATTCAGTATGTTACTTCCAATGATGCATCGAAACTGGTGGATGGCAAAGTTCAATATTCCTGCTATCCCAATGGCCAGGGAGGCATTGTGGATGATCTGCTCGTTTACCGCTTCAATGCTGAAAAATATTTACTGGTGGTTAATGCAGCCAACATCGACAAAGATTGGGCCTGGGTAAATAAAAATAACCAGTTTGGTGCTAAACTTACCAATGCTTCCGACGAAACCTCACAGTTAGCCATCCAGGGGCCGCTTGCGCTGAAAGCCATGCAGAAACTCACCGATACGACGGTTACTGATATGGAATATTACACTTTTAAAGTCGTGAAATTTGCAGGTGTTGATGATGTGATTTTCTCCACTACAGGCTATACCGGTTCGGGTGGATGTGAAATTTATTTCCCGAATCAATATGCCGAAGTGATGTGGAATGCCGTGATGGAAGCCGGAAAAGAATTTGGAATAAAACCAACAGGACTGGCTGCCCGCGATACGTTGCGTCTCGAAATGGGATTCTGTCTTTATGGCAACGACATCAACGATACTACCTCACCTATAGAAGCTGGTTTGGGCTGGATCACCAAATTCACCGATGAAAAGAATTTTATTGACAAAGAATATAACCTGAAATTAAAAACCGAGGGCGTAAGCCGCAAATTAGTGGGTTTTGAAATGATTGACAGAGGTATCCCCCGTCATTATTATGAAATTTGCGATGCTGACGGCAATAAAATAGGCGAAGTAACCTCGGGTACTATGGCTCCATCACTGCAGAAAAACGTTGGGATGGGTTATGTAAAAACTGCTTTTTCAAAAGTGGATACCGAGATTTATGTTAAGATCCGTGAAAAACTGATTAAAGCAAAAGTGGTGAAATTACCTTTTTATAAAGGATAAGTTACCGTATTGACTAACTCTTTAAAAAGCCGTCTATCCTTTGGAGCGGCTTTTTTTATTTTTCAGTTACTGATCATTTTTCACGGAAGCCTTATCCATTCTCTTCTTCAGAGTGGTCCATGTTTCTGTAATCAGAAAACTCTCTTCCATATAGCCAATCATTTTCTCAAACTTGCTGAAAGGAACCGCGAAGGAAATCTCATCAGCCCTGACATAAGGTCTTGCCGAAGGATCGAACATGCCGATAACGGCTTTAGGCTTATCAGACAGGCTTTCGAGATAGGGGTAGTGCACGATAGAGCTACAGCCGGCTCCAAAAGGTGCTATCACCTGCTCGTTGTCCACCTGATCAAAATTGGCTAATGTAAACAATCCAGAGATCACGTCTGGTCTTGCAAAAATGATCACTGCTTCGGGTTGATCGTCCTCTGTAAGTTTATCCCACCTTTTAAAAACGATGTTTTTCCCATTAACGGGCAACTGTTGCTGGTTTTTCATCATCTCCAGCACAATACCGGGTGTGCGCTTGTAACGTTCCCCCTCCATCTTTTCATTACCGCACGAAAGAAAATACTCAAAATCCGGACGCATTTTTGTTGTATAACCGAGATACCGTAAGGCGCCGCCACAGCCCAGGGTGCCTGCATTAAAATGTAAAGAGGAGCCTTTCCTTACGGCTGCCAGTGCGCCAATCAGGCATTTCCATCCGGTGGGTTTTTCGGCGGGTTTTGTGTCCCCGGTACCTTCGCTATAATAGAAGGTTATTGGCAGTTCGGCGTCACCGAAATACTTTTCCCATAATTCAATAAATTTCTGTTTTAAGGTCGTATCCATATTTTATATTGTCATGATGTTTTATCTTTTGTTCTGTTTTTCTTTTTCAGAAAATGGCTCAAAATAAACAAAAAGCCTATGATGGCAAAGGGAATGGTAATTGCCATAATGATGCCGAGGCTCATCCATACCGAATGATTCATCCGGTAATTAAACATAAAGATGAACGGGCTGAGGCCTATGCCGATGATCATAAAAATGATACCGCCCGCATATTCCCATTTCCAGGCAATCAGCAGAAGGATGATCAGAATAAAGGAAGGTATAAGGTGCATGATAAATCCGAAAATTTGCTGCCAGAGCGTCAACTTCGGGTCAAATGCATCAAGAGCAAACAAACTGACAAATAATATTGCCAGCATGCCAATAATACGGGGTATCCAATGTATCAAGCGGATTGATTTTTTCATAGCCTGTTTAGTCTGTTTTGGTTCTTTTACAAATTTATGCAATTTTATCAAAGTTAAGAATGATATAATTATCTTGCATTGAAAAGTGCTTGGAGGCTATCATATGAATGTGGGTCCAGGTTGTCATGCGACTATTACTGTTCCTCACGTGAGCGTATTCTCTTATTTCCCAGATAATAGCCCAGTGTTGATGTGGCTGCTGTCAGGACCAGCCCGTAGATCAACATGGAATCAAAATCGCCGAAAAGTGCAGACAATATTACAACTGCATTTATTATAAAGGGAGCATACCAGACACTTTTCGGGTTTCTCCACGAAGTGAAAAAGCAGGCAACTGAGGAAAGAAAACCGAAACCCAGGTATGCATAACTGTTATTTCTGCCCAGTTTACCAATAAGCCAGTAGTCGAACCAGAAAAGAAATCCTGTAAACACGATGGCACAAAGCAGGGCTATCATTATGTATTGAAGTACATTTAAAACCGAAGCAACATCATGACTGTATTTTTTCTTTGTTAAACCAGTTGTTATAATTAAGGACAACATACCCGTTAAAATCAATGCAAATTTCACCTCCATTTCGTAAGAAATCCGCCATGGAACGAATAACAGAACCAGCGCAAGTATCACGAATGCCACGCATACCGTTATCCAAATTATAATAGCTTTTGCTTCTTTATCCATTTTTTTTGTTTATCAATAACGGCAGGCATCAATACAGGCAGGATTTAGTGTGCCGAAGTTCAACTACAGGAAATAATATTCAAATATACAATAAATTTTTACAGATTTCAAGCCCAAAATATAATACTTAGTACGGACGCATGTGCTAAAATGCATATACATTAATCTTCGGATATTCCCGATTTGAAAGTGTTTTGGTTTCGTTATTTGAATTTTATTTAAAAAAATAGTACCTTGTATTGCATAGTACTATAAAATGTATTATCTTTGTACCGGATTTCAAAAAAGTATGATATGGACATTGAAAATTCAAAAGCACAGATGCGGAAAGGAATACTGGAATATTGCATTCTTTCTGTCATTGCGGAAAAAGATGTATATGCATCGGACATCATGGAAAAACTCAAAGAGGGGAAACTGATAGTAGTAGAAGGTACGTTATATCCGCTGATGACACGCCTGAAGAACGACGGACTTCTCAACTACCGGTGGGAAGAGTCGAAAACAGGGCCGCCCCGTAAATATTATACACTTACCGAAGCCGGCCGCATTTTTCTTCAAAATCTGGATGAAAGCTGGGAAGAGCTTGTTAAATCAGTGAAACTCATAACAAAAAAATAAAAAACAATAAATATAAAAGCCATGAACAAAACAATTTCAATTAATATCGGTGGGCTGTTCTTCCAGATTGATGAAGAAGCCTACAAGTTGCTTGAAAATTATCTCGATTCACTGAAGAATCATTTTGCGAATACCGAAGGCAAAGAGGAAATCCTTCAGGATATCGAAAGCCGTATCGCAGAGATTTTCCAGGTGAAAATCGAAAACGGCGCTCCAATCATTGTGCCTGCGGATGTTGAGGAAGCCATAAAAATCCTGGGGAAACCCGATGATATCGGATCATCGGAAGAGTCGAAAGAAGGTAAACAAGAAAAAAGTTCTCCGTTTAAAAAAAGGCTCTATCGCGACGAAGACAACAAAGTGCTGGGCGGTGTCTGTTCAGGGCTGGGGCATTATTTCAATGTGGATCCGGTATGGTTCAGAATAGGTTTTATCGTTGCCTTGTTTATTTTTGGATCCAGCGCTTTGGTCTATCTGATACTTTGGATAATAATCCCCAAAGCAACCACTACCGAGGAAAAGCTCAATATGAAAGGCGAACCCATGACTATTTCGGAGATACAGGAAAACATAAAAAGTGAATTTGAGGAACTGAAAGCACGGTTCAAGGAGATGAAAGGCGATGCAAAGAATCATACGCGGAGAGAATACAACGATATGAAACGCAGGATGCACCGTGCCAAGAGGGAAAGTGCCTATAGCAACAGGCAACGGCAGATGGCCGCCGCCATTAGCAGGACGCAGTCGGTAAAGGAATCAGGCACAGGTGTGGGCAGTGTCTTTGGAGAGATTATTTATTATTTTCTGCGCGCGTTGCTGATCTTTGCCGGAATTATACTTCTCATTATAGGAATTGTCGTGACAGTTTCTCTGGTATTGTCAATTACTGCCCCCGATAGTTTTCTGTTTTTTACCAAATGGGGAATCAGTTCCGTGTCTTTTCCGGCTTTCAGCCAGGTTTTCTTTGAAAATCCCTGGCAGCAACACATGGCGTTCCTGTCGCTGATTTTATTAATCGGAGTGCCCCTGCTGATGCTTATTTTCAACAGCATCCGCATGATTGCCGGATTTAAAACAAAAATAAGGGTTGTTTCCATTACCGCTTCGCTCTTATGGCTCACCGGACTGATACTAGCTATAATTCTAACAATTAATATTGTGGGAAATTTCAGCGAAAAAAGCATATATAGGCAGGAGGTTATGTTGCCGCAAACCCGCGAAACACTTGTCATAGATGTGGCCGACAACCTGCCGCTTGTAAATAAAACCCAATATTTTGATGATGATTTTTTTGATAGTGATCCCGGCGATCATGAACATTTTGTTTTTAATAACTGCTTTTTTTCGGATGGGAATGATAAGCTGGTGGTGTATGGATTTCCTAAGCTGAAGATCATTCCCTCGAAGACCGGAACCTACAAACTCACCGTGATAAAATTTTCAAGAGGCACCACGTTGATGAATGCCCGCAGGCGTGCCGAATCCATCAGGTTTGATACGCCAGCGGCCGACTCGGTGTTATTGATCAATAATTATTTTCTGCTTGCTGCCGGTGAAAAATGGCGCAACCAGTCTGTAAAGCTGATTCTGGAGGTGCCCGAAGGCAAAAGTGTCTATCTGTCAAAAAATCTTGAAAACCTGGTTTACGACAGGGACAACCTTGACGGTAGTTGGGACTTTGATATGCTCGGCAAAAAAATGTACATGGTCAACGGCCGGCTCACCGGCGATGTGGTGGTGGTAACCGATACGATAAAAAATCCTAAATAATATTGTCGGGGTGACTGCGTGTTGGCCTTCTCAAGAGGCAGTCACCCCGACAATATTACGTGAGCAAAAACCTATCGGCTACCCCGCCATTTTTTCAATTTATATTCTTCCGCCATGTTCAATAACAGTTGCACCTTTTCCTGTTCCGAAAGGGTATTGTCGGCAAGGGTTTTTTGAGGAGTATAGGTTTTTACAAAATCCATGATGATGGCCTGTACGGCAAAAGCTTGCTTTTCCATTCGTGAGGCCTTATAGGCCTTTTCGTGCGGCATACCGAGAATATACTGCCTGAACTTTATGCCGAACTGGTCGAAAAACCTGATAATACAATCGGGAAGTAGGCTTTTAAAATAGTGGTATTCGTGAGTCAGCTCGTGGGCAAGGGTTCCAATCCATGCGGGATCATCTGCACTGGTGTAAGCTTCGGGGTTGATTCTAATTTTGTTTACTCCCCAGGTTTCCGCCTTGTTTTTTTTTGAACCGTTGAGCGCAAAAACTATGGTTTTCAATCTTTTCTCAGGCAGGCCCGTCAGCGCTGAATACAGCAAAACTAAGGGCATTTGCAACTTGCCGTTGGTGTCGATGAGCCAGTCAGCAATCATTTTTTCATTGTATGCCAGTCGGGGCGCGACTTTAAGTCGCACCCCGACTGGTATTCTATTTTTCAATTCGTATCCTGGCATCCACAGCCACCACCTTTTCGGCATTGCCCAACAGCGGATTGAAGTCGAGCTCTTGTATCTCCGGAGCTGCCTGTAACAAGGCGGATAAGCGCATAATGATGTCAACAAGAATATCCTGGTTTATACCTTTTTGGCCGCGTACCCCTTCTATGATTTTATAGCTTTTCAGGCTTTTGATCATGGTGCCGGCTTCTTCTTTTCCTATAGGGGAGAGCCCTGCTGAAACATCTTTGAGCACTTCGATGAAAATACCACCCAGGCCGAACAATATCATGTGGCCGAATTTCGGTTCAAACTTGGCTCCCACAAACAACTCGGTACCGCTGAGCATCGGCTGTATCAATATGGCGGTGGTGTCTTTGATTTGTATCATCCGTTCAAATTCCCGCTCGACTGTTTCGGCATTTTTCACATGCAGCACCACACCGCCAACATCGGACTTATGTACAGGTCCAACCACTTTCATTACCACGGGAAATCCGAGTTTCTGTGCTTCGGCCACCGCGTTCTCTTTTGTGGTAACAACGGCTTCTCCTGCGCGTGGAATGCCGGCTGCATCCATCAGTGCCTGTATCTCGGCGGGGGAAATGTAACCCGGGGCCGCCTTATCAATGATGGTGCGGATTTTTGCCTTGTCAACCGGTGGCAGGGCAGGGGCAAGTTCGTATGGTTTCCGCGTATGGTAGGTTTTTGCCATGGCTCTGGCCAGAACCACTTCTTCCGGAAAATTGATCCTGCCCTTGGTGATGAATTCATCAGTTTCTTCGCCAGCGGTGATAATTGAAGGTAAAACCGGATAAATTGGTTTTTTGCTGGTCTTCATTTTTTTATCGAGCAGATCATATACCTCAAAATTTCTGAATAATCCGGGTGTTCCGAAAATCACAACCATGGCGTCTACCTCGTCGAATTTTTCATTCACATAATCAATGATGATACCGAGTTGTTCGGCTGTTCCGGTGGCTAAAAAGTCGATGGGGTTGGCTACGGAAGAGCCGGCAAACAGTTTAGTCAGCAACTCCTTGGAGGCTGTTGAATCAATATGAGGGACTTCCATGCCATTGTTAGAAAGGGCATCGGTACACATTACCGCGGGGCCTCCGGCGTGGGTAATAATGGCGATACGTTTGCCTTTAAGTTCCGGATGCATAAAAACCGAAGCAACCGTGATTAGTTCTTCCCTGCCGCTGCAGCGCACTATGCCTGCCTTGCGGAACAGGGAATCCACGGCTACATCGGAACTGGCAAGGGCGCCGGTATGTGAAGATGCGGCACGGCTTCCGGCAGCCGAAGAACCGGCTTTTATAGCAGCTATCCTGCACCCTTTATTTATCAATGAAGAAGCGTGTTTGAGTAATTTTTGCGGGTTGCGGATATTTTCAATATATAACATCTTAACCTTGGAACTGACAGCCGGATCGAAGGTGTTGTCGAAATGTTCCAGCATTTCTTCCACGCCAAGCTGTGCACTGTTGCCAACAGAAATGATGCTGGCAAAGGTCAGTCCGTTGGTAATGCCTGCTTCCAGAATAAAACAGGCTGTAGCGCCAGAGCCTGTAATAAAATCACAACCCTGCGGTTCTAATTTCGGAATTGGCAGCGTAAAATAACTGTGATGTACCGGTGTACAGATGCCGGTGCAATTTGGCCCTATCAGGCAGCCGCCCACACTGTTGATGGTTTCCACAATCTGTTTTTCCAAAGCGGCGCCTTCTTTGCTTTCTTCGCTGAAGCCGGCCGAGAGGATGATAAATGCCCTGGTTTGTTTTTGTTTTGCCAGAATCTCAACCGTTTCAGGGCAATATTTGGCAGCGATGGCAATGATGGCCAGGTCGGTTTGAGGCAGATCATTGATATTTTGAAAACTCCGTATGCCCTGCACCTCGGTTTCTTTCAGGTTGGTAACGTATATTTTTCCATTATAGTTCCCGTCGAGGAGGTTTTTCAGCACCTTACCACCGGGCTTGGTTACATCGTTGGATGCGCCAACAACAACAATGCTGGCAGGATTGAATAATTTATCGTTTATCATTATTGAATGTTTTGAATAAAAGTGTGCTAAGATAAAAAAAGCTGGCCAAATCAAAGTAATTGTATGATAAAAAATTGAATTTTTATTACTTTTGTCCGCTTTTTAATGGATTATAAAAAAATTACCATGGCAGCACCAAAAAAAAAGAAAAAAAGAAAGATCAAATACAAAAAATTTGAGTTCAAACTTTCTGAAAAGCAAAAAAAAATCATTGATAAATTCTGCCGTGCTAAAAAGGTAAGTCCCAACAAAATGATAAAAACTGCCATCAGGGATTATATCAGCAAATTTGCAGATTCACTGCCGGAAGAAGATTATATAAGCGAAAACCAGTTGCAATTGTTTGATGTGGAAGAAGAGCAGGAAATTTTTAATTCCGTGCCACAAGAAAATGAATTTAAGGAAACCCTGTTCTGACAAATTGTCGCATTGTGCTTTATTGGCAAAAATATTGATAAGGTATGGCATTGAAAAAGAATAAAAGCTTTATGAAAAAGAAAGGGAGTACACACATGAAGGATGGACAGACAGACCAGCAGAAAGTTGATGAAAACATACAGTCTGATGTAACGCAGGAAACTGAACAAGAACAGGAAAACCACGAACAGGAAAAAGATGGTATTATCTCGGAGCAAAAAAGCAGAATTGAAGAACTGAATAACAAATATCTGTACCTTTTTGCCGAGTTTGATAATTTTCGTAAACGTACTTCAAAAGAAAAACTGGATTTGATAAAAACTGCATCATCTGGCATTGTTACAGCCATGTTGCCGGTGTTGGATGATTTCGAAAGGGCTATCCGGGCTTTTCCCGATGATGAAAACATGAAAAGCCTGAAAGATGGCGTGGTGTTGATTTATGAAAAATACCGTGCCGTGTTGGTAAAAGCTGGTCTTGAAGAAATAAAAGCGATGGGCGAGGAGTTTAACACCGATATACATGAAGCCGTTGCTAATGTCCCTGCACAGACAGAGGAACAAAAAGGAAAAATCATAGATGTAACCGAAAAGGGATACTACCTGAATGGCGTGGTAATACGTTTTGCTAAAGTGGTGGTTGCCAACTAATTTTTTTTGTATGACAAAACGAGATTATTACGAGATTCTGGGTGTTGACCGCAACTGCAGCGAAGCCGAACTGAAAAAAGCCTATCGTCAGATGGCTATCAAGTATCATCCTGACAAAAACCCCGGCAACAAAGAAGCAGAAGAGAAATTTAAAGAAGCAGCCCATGCCTATGATGTATTGAGTAACCCTGAAAAACGCAGCCGTTACGACCGTTTTGGCCCAGATGGCGTGAACGGTGGAAATGGCTTCGGTGGTGGCAGCATGAGCATGGATGACATCTTCAGCCACTTTGGCGATATCTTTGGCGGTGCGTTCAGCAGTTTTGGCGGTTTTGGCGGAGGCTCGTCGCAGCGTCGTAAGGTAAACTACGGAAGCAACCTCAGGGTAAGGATAAAACTGACGTTGGAAGAAATTGCCATCGGTGTGGAGAAAAAGATTAACGTCAACAAATATGTAACCTGCACCGACTGCAAAGGTACAGGTGCCAAAGGAGGAAGTTCTTATAAGACATGTTCTACCTGCAACGGCAGAGGCCATGTGGTGAGTGTTACTAACACCTTTCTCGGACAAATGCAAACTACCTCAACCTGCCCTACGTGCGGTGGCGAAGGGCAGTCAATTACTGAAAAATGCACTTCGTGTTTCGGCAACGGTATCATTAAAGGGGATGAAGTGATTAGCATAAAAATTCCTGCCGGCGTGGCCGAAGGCATGCAACTGTCGGTAAGCGGCAAAGGCAACGCCGCCGCTCGTGGCGGATATCCGGGCGACCTTATCGTGCTAATTGAAGAAATACCACATCCCGATTTGCACCGCGACGGCAACAACCTCTTGTACACTCAATACATTAGTTTCCCTGAGGCCGTGCTGGGTGCTAATGTTGAAATCCCCACACTGGAGGGCAAAGCAAGGGTGAAAATTGAACCGGGAACACAGTCGGGAAAAATTTTGAAACTCAAAGGGAAAGGTCTGCCTTCGCTGAATTATCACGGACGCGGTGACCTGCTCGTCGGCATCAATGTGTGGACTCCACAGCATTTATCGAAAGAAGATAAAAATATGATCGAAAAAATGATGCATCTGGAAAATTTCAAACCCGAACCAGATAAAAAGGATAAGAACTTTTTTGAGAAAATGAAAGAATTCTTTCAGTAAGCGGATTTCAGTCAATAGTTAACGGTTGTAGTTGTAAATAATTTGATATACGATAAAAATGAACGTGCTTGAAACCCGTAATATTACCAAGCGTTTTGCCAATCATGTGGCCTTGAATGGCGTATCCATCAGCGTACCTGAACAAAGTATTTTTGGCTTGCTTGGACCTAACGGCGCCGGAAAGACTACGCTTATCCGCATCATCAACATGATTACCGGACCTGATGAGGGAGAAGTGTTTCTCAAGGGCGAAAAGCTGGAAAAAAACCATATAGTAAATATCGGCTACCTGCCCGAAGAGCGTGGTCTGTATAAAAAAATGAAGGTGGGCGAACAAGCTATTTATCTGGCACAGCTCAGGGGCTTGACATACAGCGATGCGATAAGAAAACTTAGATACTGGTTTGAGAAATTTGAATTGATGAGTTGGTGGAACCGTAAGGTGGAAGAACTCTCAAAAGGAATGCAACAGAAGATACAATTTATCGTTACCGTGTTGCACGAACCCAAACTGCTGATATTTGACGAGCCATTCAGCGGTTTTGACCCTATTAATGCCAGCCTGATCAAAGACGAGATTCTTCGTCTACGTGATAATGGCGCCACGGTGGTGTTTTCCACACATAATATGGCCTCGGTGGAGGAGTTGTGTGATGATATTGCCCTGATTAATAAATCAAACAAAATTCTGGAAGGCAAGGTTAATGAAATTAAATATTCCTACAGGTCGTTTAGCTATCAGGTGGAGATTGCAGGCACGGGCGCTTCGTTAAAAGAAAGGCTGAACAAGGATTTTGAGGTTTATGACGAAGTGCTGCAGGATGGGCTGCTGAAAGCGAAAATTAAAATATTGAACAACAAGACAACCAATGATATGCTATCGGCCCTGATGCCCCATGGCACTATCCACGCCCTGCACGAAATAGTACCCACGATGAACGATATTTTCATCGCTAAAGTAAATGCTGATATTAATCTCAACTATTCATCGTCCGGCCTAACAGAATAATGCTTATGAACAAAATTTTCATCATCATAAAAAGAGAATATCTGTCGAGGGTAAAGAAAAAATCCTTTATTGTAATGACTATCCTCGGCCCGTTGCTGATGGCCGCCCTGATGATAGTTCCATACTATGTTACCAAACTCGACAGGGAGCAGCAGGTTATCGATGTTCTCGACGAAACCGGAATCTACTATAAGATGGGCAGTAACGAAACCATCAAATTCAACTATATTTATACCGACCTGCAAACTGCTATCGCCGGCTTTGACGGCGACAAATCCGCAGCCTTGTTGTATATTCCCAAGCCGGATATGCTCGAACCTACCAACGCCATATTGTATTATTCGGACAAACAACCGGGCAATACGGTTACTTCGTATATCAAAGATAAAATGAAATATATCTATGAGAACAGGAAGCTGATGGAATTATACGGCATAGATAAAAAGCAAATTGATGAAGCCAAAGTACGCATCAACATCAATTCGCAAAACATCGAAACCGGGGAGACCAACCTGCCGATAGCTACGACAATCATGGGCATTTTTGCGGGATTTTTGATATATTTTGCCATCTTTATGTATGGAAACCAGGTAATGCGGGGCGTTATAGAAGAAAAAACAAGCCGGATTGTTGAAATCATCGTGTCCTCAGTCAAGCCATTCCAATTGTTGTTGGGAAAAATTATCGGCATAGCCCTGGTTGGCCTGACACAGTTTTTGTTATGGATTGTGCTTACCTTGTCGCTGGTGGCGGTATTTCAGGTGTCGGTAGGGGCGAAGGATATCTTGTCGAAACCGCAAACCGAAACCGTGCAGCAGGGTAATGTGCTGGTGCCCGAAAACAATACGCCTGCACCTGTTCAGGATTACGACGACGAAAGTGTCCGGTCGCTGGTAAAAAGCTTTGGCGAATACAATTATTCGCTTATAATTTTTTCATTCTTTTTCTTCTTTTTGTTTGGATACCTGTTGTATGCGGCCCTGTTTGCGGCCATCGGTTCCGCGGTTGACAACGAAGCCGACACGCAGCAGTTTATGTTGCCTATTACTATCCCGCTGATACTGGCCTTTGTTTTAGCGCAGCCAATCATTGAAAATCCGCAGGGGCCGGTAGCATTTTGGTTTTCGGTAATTCCGCTCACGTCTCCGATTGTTATGATGATCAGGATTCCTTTTGGAGTGCCTGCGTGGGAGTTTATACTTTCGATGGCGTTGTTGATTCTTGGCTTTCTGGCTTGCACCTGGCTTGCTGCCAAAATTTACCGTACCGGAATATTAATGTATGGCAAAAAGGTCAGTTACCGGGAGCTGTGGAAATGGCTGAAGTATTGATTTGTTAGCATCCGATCCTGTTTTCTCTTTTCACATTTTTTTTAATCCAAATCCGTAGTGGTATTGTTTTTCCTGCTTTCTGAATTTGGATGGAGACTGGTGCCGCAAATTTTGCAATAATTGGCATCGTCGTCGTGCTTGTCGTACATGCACCGGGAACAAACCTGAGTGTTGGTTACTTTCTTTTGTCCGATAAGGGTGGCCGTGACCATGCCGGTGGGAACAGCAATTATTGAATAGCCGAGCACCATGACTACACTAGCCAAAAATTGGCCTATTCCGGTACTGGGCGACAAGTCGCCATATCCGACGGTGGTGAGGGTAACTATGGCCCAATAGATGGAGGTGGGGATGTCGGTAAATCCGTTTTGTTCGCCTTCTATCAGGTACATCACTGTGCCAATGATAATGGCAATGGTAAAAACAAATAAAATAAAAATACTGATTTTTTCGCGGTTGCTCCAAAGTGCCGAGGCAATGGTACGGCCTGCTTTTGTATAACGGTGCAGTTTAAATATCCTGAATATCCGTAACAGCCGCAGTGCGCGTATCACAATCATGTTGTGTCCGCCAACAAAGAAAACATCGAGATAAGTAGGCAACAGGGCGAGTAAATCAATAATGCCGTAAATGCTGAAGATGTACTTCAATGGTTTTTCAGTAACCCAAATTCTGGCTAGGTATTCGAGTGTAAAAACTACGGTAATACCCCATTCCAATATCCTCAATATATGGCCGTATTGCATGCGGATGCTGCTGATGCTTTCGAGGATTACCAAAAATATACTCAGGAGTATGATAGACAAAATACCTAAGTCGAAAAGTTTGCCGGCTTTGGTGTCGGCCTCAAAAATTATCTCGTAAATACGTTGCCTGATTTTTATGATTTTGTTGTTATATCGTGCATTTTTCATTGTATTGTATGGGTTTTTCGTATTGATATTCACTCAAACAAAGTTATTATTTATTTGAATATTGAGGATTTCTTCTGACAATCAATTATAATTCTATGTCGCTAAAGGCGGAAATATTTCTTTTTATAATCGTATAATTAGGTGCTTGTATGATCGAAAGGCTTGTTGACGTATTGTTTTTCAAGCATTGATTTCTTTTGAAGCAACAAATAATCCTCTATTATGCTTTTTGCAGCGTAAACCCAAAGGTAGTGCCTGCACCCAGCATACTGCGGACATTGATGGTTTGTCCGTGGGCCTCGATGATGTGTTTCACAATGGCCAGGCCCAGGCCGCTGCCTCTGTTTTCAAGGCTTTTGCCTTGTGTGGTGCGGTAAAAACGTTCAAAAATTCTTGGGATATCTTCCTGTGAAATACCTAAGCCGTTATCCGATACTTCCACCAGAACCATTTCGTCCATATCGTAAAAAGTTACCTTGACACGGCCATCTTGTTTGCCATATTTGATGGCGTTTTCAATAAGGTTGTTCAATACTTGTCTGATTTTTTCCTTGTCCGCCATAACATGAACAATGCCGGAGAGTTTATTGTGAAGAATAAATGAAATATTCTTCTGCTTTCCTTTAATTTCATAGGTTTCAAAAACATCGTGCGCCAGCTGCGTAAGGTCGAATTTTTCCATTTCCATTTTCATGGTTTCAGACTCAAGTTGGGCAATAACATCCAGATCGTTGACAATAGCAATCATCCTGTCGATACTTTTTTCTGCACGCAACAGGTACTCGCGGTTGATGCTCTTATCATCAAGGCCTCCATCAATCAGGGTAAGTATATATCCCTGAATATTGAAAATGGGAGTCTTTAGTTCGTGCGAAACATTACCGAGAAAATCACGGCGGTAGTTTTCGGACTTCCGCAGGCTTTCCAGCTCGTTTTTTTTATCTTCCACCCACTTTTCTATTTCCGCTTCTGCATTTTCAAACCAGTGTTCTTCAATTTTTGTTTTTTGTTTCGGTGTTTTCAGGTTATGCAGCGTTTTATACAAAACCCTGATCTTTTCATAAATAAAATTTTCAACAGAATGCCTGATGATAAGATAAACGGCTCCGAAAAACAATGGGCCGATAATCAGTATGATCAACCAATCCGAGTGATGACCCTGAAAAATCAGGTAATACACCAGAAACAGCACAAAAAACACCAGCATGACATAAAAAGCTATCTCTAATGAAATATTCTTAGGCGAGTGTTTTTTCATTCATTTTCAAATTTATAACCAATACCTTTTACCGTTGAAATAAATTCCATACCGATTTTTTCACGAACCTTGCGAATGTGTACATCAATAGTGCGGTCGCCTACAACCACATTATCACCCCATATTTTTGATAAAATTTCTTCGCGCGTGAATACCCTGCTGGGCTTTGAAGCCAACAGATAAAGAAGCTCAAATTCTTTTTTGGGGAGAACTATTTTCTGCCCCTGTTTCAGGACAATAAATTGTTCTCTGTCAATTAAAAGGTCTGAAATTTTTATGGTTGAATTTCCTGGTGTTGTTTGCTCGGAATGCCTGCGCAGCAAAGCATTGACGCGACTGATAAATAGTTGCGGTTTTATGGGTTTTGTAATATAGTCATCGGCGCCGGCATCCAGTCCTGCAATTTGAGAATAGTCTTCTCCGCGTGCCGTAAGAAACATGATCAGCGTTTTCGAAAGAGCAGGGATTTTTCTTAATTCCTGGCAGGTTTCCACGCCATCCATTCCGGGCATCATCACATCAAGTACAATCAGGTGTGGCAACGTTTCTTTTGCGGTTTTTATGCCGTCTTTACCATTGTCGGCTGTATAAACTTTAAAACCTTCTTTTTTTAAATTGTAACTTAAGAATTCAATGATATCTGGCTCGTCATCTACCAGAAGAATAATGGGTTCATTATCCATAATGTATTTGTGTTTTTACAAAGGTATAAAAGTATTTCATTTTATAAAAAGACATGAGTGGTGATTACCATTGTGTCCCGAATCTGATATAGTGAGCTGAAAAACCTGAATGTTACTTTTCCAATGCAAGACTTAACAATAACTTAATATAACCTTAACCGAAATGTAAACTGTGTTTTTGCGATATTCGGTTTTGCGGTAGTAATTTTGTATCAGGTTTAAAAATAATAAATACAATTTATGCAAGTCAATAATCTTTTGAAGTTTTTTACGCCCAGAGAGCGGAAATTCTACCCTATGTTTGAAGAAGCTGCCGAGAATCTGGTTAAGGGCGCTACCATGCTGAACAAATATTTTCTTGTTTCGGACCCTGTCGAAAAAGAAAAAATTCTTGTCTCTATTAAAGAACACGAGCATTTGGGCGATAACATTACACATAAATTATATGATGAATTGAACAAAACTTTCATAACTCCCTTCGACCGGGAGGACATTTACAAACTTACCGGAAAGCTCGATGATGTGATGGACCTTATCAATAGGTTTGGACAAAATGTAAAAAATCACCCTCCCAAAAAAGAACCAAAATCTTTTCTGGAATTAAGCGAACTCATTTTGCAGGCTACACAACAGATCCGGGTTGCCATATATGAACTGAAAAATCTTAAAGTGCCAAAAAAAATCACCGATGCCTGTATCCGTATCAACGAAATAGAAAACCAGGCCGATGACCTTTATTATCAGGCGATAGCCGACCTGTTCAACAGCGAGAAAGACGCCATCGAACTCATTAAGGTAAAGGGCATGCTCTCAGCGCTCGAAAAAGCCACCGACAGCGCCGAGGATGTGAGCGATGTGCTGAAATCAATTATTGTAAAAACGACATAAAAATCAAAACACAGGTTTATGGATTTCACATTATTAATTGTTATTATCATCTTGGCCTTTGCGTTCGATTTTGTAAATGGTTTTCATGATGCGGCAAACTCAATTGCAACCATAGTATCCACCAAAGTGCTCACGCCTTTGCAAGCTGTAATTTGGGCGGCCTCTTTTAATTTTATCGCTTATGCAATTTTTGAATTGCATATAGTCGATACCATTTCAAAAACAGTTGATACCAGCGTTATTAACCTTCAGGTAATCCTTGCAGGGCTTATCGCTGCGACTATCTGGAACCTGTTGACATGGTATTTGGGCATACCGTCGAGTTCTTCGCATACCCTGGTTGGCGGATTTGCTGGCGCCGCCGTGGCCTATGGCGGATGGAGTATTGTGCATAGCGGTGTTATTTTGAAAATTGGTGCCTTTATTTTTCTTGCGCCCATTTTAGGCATGGTCATCTCGTACTTATTTTCGATTCTTATGCTTCATATTACCAAAAAGGCCAGGCCTGCAAAAGTTCATAAAGTATTCAGGCCGCTTCAGCTCGTTTCTTCAGCACTTTTTAGTTTGGGACATGGCGGTAATGATGCGCAAAAAGTAATGGGAATTATTACTGCCGCCATAATCGTGTATTTAAAAGGTGTGGACCCCGCAGATGTTCCCCATTGGGCGCATATTACGTTTACTTCAGCAGGAAAAATTCATGCTATTCCTCACTGGATAGTATTGGGATGTTATACCTGCATTGCAGCCGGAACTTTGCTTGGTGGCTGGAAAATTGTGAAAACAATGGGCTCAAAAATTACCCGCCTCACGCCATTCGAAGGATTCGCAGCCGAAACCTCCGGCGCCATGCTACTGTTCGGAACCGAAGCTTTCGGAATACCCGTCAGCACCACTCATACAATCACCGGCGCTATCATTGGAACGGGAATGACCAAGCGGCTGTCTGCAGTAAGATGGGGCGTGGGCAAACAGCTTCTGGTAGCCTGGATATTGACTATTCCGGTTAGTATGCTTATCGCAATGGGAGTGTACCATCTGGTTATGCTTTTTTACTAAAGAGAAAAACTTTTTTCCGGTTAAAACCTGAGTAATCTTTCTAGTTCGTAAGCAATAGAATCCGACTTTGATTTGATTGGCGTAGCCGATAGCGGTATCTTTACAGGAATATCAAGATTTAACGGTATCTTGCCCGAAATAGGCAATTGGTAAGGAAAAGTAATCAATGCTTCGCTTTTTACCGGGATGTCAATAGGAACATTGATATCGACAGGTATGGTCAATTCAATCTTTACGGGGATAGTCTCTGAAATCGGTATTTTTATTGGAATGTCGGCAAGAACACTGATAGGATCTTTGATATCTAAACTGATGGTTTGCTTGAGTGGAATATCGGCTACAATTGGAATATTGATGCCTTTTTTCTTTTCGCGGTTGGTGGGAATGGTAAACATCTGGTCAACCGAAATTATTTCATCCAAAGGAGCCACAATCTTGTTCTTAAACATAAACACCGTGTCGAGGTGTATGGTTTTATCCACCGTGAGAGTGATAGGCGTTTCTATCTGCTGGTCAACGGGTATCATAGCTTTGAAAGGAAGGTCATATTTTACCCTCATCTCTACAAATACCGAAACCACTTCTTTAATGGAAAATGCGGTGGATATTTCCAGCGTATCCTCTACATGTACCGTGTAATCAATTTCTGAATTGCCAAGCCGTGTAAGCATCCCCGAAACCTTTGACAGGCGCGACTCAACCATGTTTTTTACAAAAAGCAACGTACCAATGATACCAATATTCAATATCAACGAAATTATTACCAGAAGTTTTGTTTTATCTTTCATCAAATAGTACAGCGTTAGTTTTTTTTTCGTAAAATTTTTGCCCGAAATTAGAAAAAAATCAGTTATCACATAAATCAAAATCAACCGGCATAAGACAAAATAAAATTTACCCTCTGAAAATTGTTTTTTATATTTGTACCTTAATAAATAGTCTGCAGTAATTATGTAAACAATTGATTTTTCACGGAGTTTCAGGCTGTCGCCTATTGGAATAAATGTTGGGTTTGCCAACCTTGAAAAGAAATGCAATTATAAAATTATCATTTAAAAATGGAGGAAAAAATGAATCAGGATGCATCGAATGACAAAACAAAAAAGGAAGAATCAGCAAAGGATACTTTAAAAAATATGGCGATTTCGCAGGCAGAGCTGGCCTCATATATCGATCATACTCTGCTGAAACCTGAATCCACACGTGAGCAATTTGTCCGTTTGTGCGAAGAGGCTGTTACTTACCGTTTCAAATCGGTATGTGTTAACTCATTCTGGGTGCCTTTTGTTACCGGTATTCTCAAGGGTTCAGGAATAAAAATTTGTTCTGTTATCGGGTTTCCTCTGGGCGCTATGGACAGCGCGAGCAAGGCTTTCGAAACAAAGAATGCGATAGCGTCCGGCGCCGAAGAAATTGACATGGTAATTAATGTGGGAGCTTTGAAATCGCAAGACCTCGCCACCGTGGAAAAGGATATTCAGGCTGTACGTCAAGCTTGCCAGGGAGGTGCCCTGCTGAAAGTGATCATTGAAACGGTATTTCTTGATGAGAAAGAAAAGATACAGGCTTGCGAAATTTCTAAACAATGCGGTGCTGATTTTGTTAAAACAAGTACCGGCTTTATGGGTGGCGGAGCCACCGTTGAAGATATCGCTTTGATGCGAAAAGTGGTGGGACCCGATCTGGGTGTTAAAGCCAGCGGCGGCATCAGGAATTTTGAACAGGCGGTGAGTTTGATACATGCCGGCGCCAACAGGTTGGGATGCGGTTCCAGCGTGGCAGTTATTACCGGCGCGCCCGTAAAAGGAAATTATTGATATATATGAGGGCAAAAAAAAAGTATCGGGAATTGACGTGAAAAACTTCCCGGACATAAATACTACCTATCAAATACTCGCATGATGAAACTGTTGCTCCCTGCTATAATTCTGTTGGCTATCGCTTTTGCCGGATTTGCAATCAGGGTAATAGTGAAGAAAAACGGCGAGTTTAAAAAATCATGTTCCGTTACCGACCCCAAGACCGGCAAACCTTTTGGATGCACCTGTGGCAGTAATGGAAAAGACCAAACACAATGCGAAAATTTTAATGAACACCACCCCGGGGAAGCCGGCAAATAATGATTTTTGTTGAACTATGGAATGGATTTATCTTCTTATTGCCGGAGTGTTTGAAGTAGGTTGGCCCCTGGGCTTTAAGTTGTCGCAGGTACATGCCGAATATAAATGGCCGTGGATAGCCGTATCGGTAGTCTCCATGGCTCTCAGCGGTTTGTTTCTGTGGATGGCCCAGCGCCAAATTCCTATCGGAACAGCTTATTCCGTCTGGACAGGCATCGGCGCCGCCGGAACGTTCATTATCGGGATAATTTTTTTTAAAGATCCGACAACACTGCTCAGGATGTTGTCTGTGCTATTGATTATGGTGGGCATTGTGGGACTGAAATTGGCAAATTAACAACAATGCTTAACCGCCAAAATCGTCATAGGCAATATTCTCCTTGGGTACTCCCAGGTTGTCTAACATTTTAAATACGGCATCATTCATCATTGGCGGGCCGCAGAGATAGTATTCAATATCTTCCGGTTCGGGGTGTTTGCTTAGGTAATTGTCATAAACCACCTGATGAATAAATCCCGTGTAGCCTGTCCAGTTGTCTTCGGGTAAAGGCTCTGACAGTGCGATATTAAAGGTGAAATTTGGATTTTCTTTTTCGATGGCCCTGAAATGGTCTTCATAAAAAATCTCTCGCATTGAGCGACCGCCATACCAGAAGGAAACTTTGCGTTTGGTGTGCTCGGTATGGAACAGGTGAAAAATGTGCGAACGCAAAGGTGCCATACCGGCGCCGCCGCCAATATACACCATTTCTTTGTCGGTGTGTTTGATATGGAACTCTCCGTAAGGCCCTGATACCATCACTTTATCGCCCGGTTTACGCGAAAAGATATAAGAAGAACATATACCCGGGTTAACTTTCATAAAACCTTTGATTTTTTTATCCCAGGGCGGAGTGGCAATACGTATATTCAGCATAACGATATTGCCTTCAGCCGGGTGGTTCGCCATAGAGTATGCCCGATACACCGGCTCGGGGTTCTTCATCTTCAGATTAAACATCCTGAATTTTTCCCAGTCGCTACGAAATTTTTCTTCCACAATGATATCTTTATAATCTACTTCGCATTTGGGCACATCTATCTGTACATAACCTCCGGAGAGAAAATCCAGGCTTTCCCCTTCAGGGAGTTTTACAATAAATTCTTTGATAAAAGTAGCCACGTTTTTATTGGACACCACTTCACATTCCCATTTCTTTATGCCGAATATCTCTTTCGGAATTTGAATTTCCAGGTTTTCCCTTACTTTCACTTGGCAGCCCAATCGCCAATTGTCTTGTATCTGTTTCCGGGTGAAAAAACCAACTTCGGTTGGTAAAATACTGCCGCCACCGCTGATAACCTGGCATCGGCACATCCCGCAGGTTCCACTGCCACCGCAGGCCGAAGGTAGAAAAATCTTGTTTTCCGACAAGGTGGACAACAGCGAAGAACCTGAGTTAACCTCAACTTCTTTGTCGCTGTTTATGTTTATCAGCACAGGGCCTGATGGCGACAGCTTGGCTTTAGCAAATAAAAGCAAAAGTACCAGCAACAAACTTATTACTAGAAAGATTGTAATGCCCAGTACCAATATTAATCCTAATCCTGCATCCAGCAATATCATAATTTCAGGTTTTTTTAATTGTTTTGTTTGTCAGATTTTTATTCCCATGAAACTCATAAAGGCAATGGCCATAAGCCCGGTAAGAATAAAGGTAATGCCTAGTCCCCTGAGGGGTACCGGGACATTGGAATACTTAATCTTTTCACGTATTGCTGCGATAGACACTATGGCCAGCAGCCAGCCGATGCCCGAGCCCAGGGCATAAACGGTTACTTCGCTGATGGCTGTGTATTCTCTTTCCTGCACAAAGAGGGAAAGTCCCAGAATGGCACAGTTAACAGCAATCAATGGAAGAAAGATTCCCAAAGCATTGTACAGCGAAGGACTGAATTTTTCAACTACCATTTCAACCAGTTGCACAATAGCTGCTATAACTGCGATGAAAATTATAAAACTCAGGTAGCTGAGATCCACATCCGAATATCCGCTGCCAAGCCAACTCAAGGCTCCGGGTTTTAACAGGTAGGTGTCAATAAGCCAATTGACTGGGGCCGTAATAACCAGCACAAATACCACCGCGACACCCAACCCGAACGAGGTTTTTACAGTCTTTGATACCGCCAGATATGAGCACATTCCTAAGAAATATGCAAATATCATATTGTCAATGAATATCGAACGGACAAAAATATTTACCAGGTCATTCATATCGTTGAATTTTATTTTTCAATTAAACTTTTATTAAAACTGCGTTGCACCCAAATAATGACTCCAATGATGATCAGAGCCATGGGCGGCAGAATCATCATGCCGTTGTTCATGTACCCATGATCATAAAAGGTTTGCGGAATGATGTGAAAGCCAAACAGGGTGCCGGAGCCAAGCGATTCCCTGATAAATGCAATAATCACAAGAATTAAACCATAGCCAAGGCCATTCCCGATGCCGTCAAGAAAGGAGGGCCACGGCTTATTGGCCATGGCAAACGCTTCCAGGCGGCCCATCAAAATGCAATTGGTGATGATAAGACCCACAAATACCGAAAGTTTTTTACTTACATCGTACACATAGGCTTTCAGCACCTGATCAACAATAATTACCAGGGCGGCAATAACTACCAGTTGCACAATAATCCTGATGCGCGAAGGAATGGTGTTGCGCAGCGCAGAAATAATCAGGTTAGAGAAAGCGGTAACAACGGTAACCGACAATGCCATTACCAGCGCCGGTTTTAACTGTGCTGTTACAGCAAGGGATGAACAAATTCCCAAAACCTGCACAGTAATGGGATTCTCAAGATTTAACGGGGATTTTATCAGTTTGAGGTTTTTCATAATGATCACTTATTTGGTAACTGAATTTTCTTGTTTCATTTGTTTGTTGAAATAGGTAACATAGGGAGTCAGGCCGTCAAAGATCATGGCTTCCAGGCCCTGGCTGGTAATCGTTCCGCCCGAAACGGCATCCACCCCGTGTATGTCATCCGGCGCCGCTCCCCCCTTTATTACTTTGATAGAAACAAAATTCATCTGTTCATCAAAAATTGTCTTTCCAATGAATTGTTCCTGAAACACCGGGGTGTTTATTTCAGCGCCGAGGCCTGGAGTTTCGCCTTTGTGGTCAAACATGGTTCCCACTATGGTATTGAAATCGCTCTTAAAAGACAGGTAGCCCCAAATTGGTCCCCATAGGCCTTTCCCTCTCACGGGAATAATATAATAACGGTTTCCTTCATCGCCGGTAAACACAAAAATGGGAAGATTTCGCTGCTCCGGTTTTTTCTTTAATTCAAGATTCAGATCGACATCAAAGGCCTTGATGTCGTTTTTAAGCGTTCCATCTGAGGTTATCACAAACGATTCGGTTATGTATTTTTTGTATAATTCTTCGGCATTTTTTGCATTGGATTGCATATTCACCGACTTCAGGATGTTTTGCATCTTTTCTACCCGGATGTTGCTGGTCTGGGCCGGTTTCAGCATCACAGCCACAATGGTCAGGGCGACAGCAACAACAATTACCAAAATGGCGGAGTAAATCAGCGTATATCTGTTACTGAACATAAAGTTTGGTTATTTGGGTTCAACATTGGTATTTATCTTCGGCAATCTTTTCAAACGCTTGCGGATGTTATTCTGCACAACCACATGGTCAATCAATGGCGCAAAAGTGTTCATCAGCAGTATGGACAACATCATGCCTTCGGGGTAGGCAGGGTTAAACACCCTGACGAGTATTGCAAAAACTCCGATCAGAAAACCATACACTATTTTGCCTGAAGCAGTCTGCGAGGATGTTACGGGGTCGGTGGCCATAAACACCGTGCCAAACATAAAACCTCCCATCATCAGTTGTGTCAGGGGATCAATCTGCATATAGTTATTGGCTCCGATCAGGTTGAAAATCAATGTCATGAAAACACCACCGGCTATGGTTGACAACATGATACGCAGGCTGCCAACGCCGGTGATTATCAAAATCAGTGCGCCAAGTAATATGGCCAGTTTTGATGTCTCGCCTATAGAGCCGGGGATAAATCCAAAAAACATATCCGATAGCGATGGCAGCGATTCTAAATGCCCTGCAGCAGCTTGCGACAATGCTGTGGCACCCGTAATGCCATCTACGCCGCTCAGGTTATTGTCAAAACCAAATATCCACGGACTGTCGCCACTGATCTCCGAAGGGTAGGCAAAAAAGATAAAGGCCCTTGCCACCAGGGCGGGGTTAAAGATATTCATCCCTGTACCTCCGAAAACTTCTTTTACAAAAATCACGGCAAAAGCGGTGCCTACAGCAACTACCCATAGCGGAATGTTAACCGGCATGATCAAGGGTATCAGCATCCCCGTAACAAGAAATCCTTCATTCACTTCATGATGACGGATCTGTGCCGAAATAAATTCTATGGCCAGGCCTGTTACATAGGATACTACAATGATGGGCAACACGGCCTGAAATCCAAACCAGAAATCAGCCAGTATGCTGACACTGGTACCCATGGCCTTGTGAAACTGGTAGCCAACATTCCACATGCCGAAAATCAAGGCCGGCATCAATGCCACCACCACAATAATCATCGTGCGTTTCAGGTCAACAGAGTCGCGGATGTGGCTGCCCGATGAGGTAACCTTTTTTGGCACAAACAAAAAAGTCTCAAAAGCCTCGAATGTGGACTCCAGCTTTGCAAACCGGCCTCCTTTTCTAAACTTTGGTTTTATGGAATCGATGTATTTTCTTAAACCTTTCATCGTGTGATAATTTCTTTGTTAACTCATTTCTTTTCTTAGCATTTCCAAGCCTTCGCGCACTATTTGCTGCACCTCCGTTTTTGAAGTGCATACATAATCGCATAATGCAAAATCTTCGGGAGCCACTTCGTAAATACCCAGCTGTTCCATCTTTTCAATGTCCTGGGCAAGGATGGCTTTCACGAGGTAAACCGGTAAAATAGTAAAAGGAAATACCTTTTCATATTGCCCCGTCATTACCAGTGGCCTGTGACCACCATGGTAATTGGTGTCAAAATCGTATTTTTTTCCCGGAAACAACCAGCTGAAAAACAGTCGTGAGTTACTGAATTTTTTGAATCCGGGCATCGCCCAGCCGATAAATTCATGGTAATCTCCTTCGCTAATAATAGTGAGCTGGTGGTGGTAATATCCCAAATAACCCTCAGTGCTGACAATGTCGCCCGTTAATACATTGCCGCTGATTATTCTAAGGTGTTGTCCCTGGTCAGGGATTTCAACAAGAGTTTTTAATTTGCTGCCTGCTAAAACTTCCATGTATGCAGGTTTGCCGGCTTCAGGCCCTGTT
>Ga0209097_10000244_pt1 | contig 59865 bp, 39 predicted proteins | sample AD_UKC052_MetaG_FD_184419 | JGI IMG/M metagenome (GOLD analysis project Ga0209097, IMG submission 184419) | Active sludge microbial communities of municipal wastewater-treating anaerobic digesters from USA - AD_UKC052_MetaG (SPAdes) (version 2) | ecosystem: Engineered > Bioreactor > Anaerobic >... | reverse complement strand
CCTCCGAGACGATCACCACCTGGGCGTGGGACTTTAATAATGACGGTACAGTCGACGCAACCACGAAGAATCCGCAGTATACCTATACCAGCGCAGGTGTATATGACGTTAAACTGACGGTATCGGACGGAACCCAAACCAGAAGCCTGGTCAAACAGGAATATATAACAGTAACCGAAGAAGATACGGTTGAATATGGTAATTTAAGCGGCCAGGTGGTCAATGCAATTACCGGAGTCGGTATCGAAGGCGCAATTGTAACAATTGCGGGCTATACTACCACCACCAATTCTTCAGGGTATTATGTATTTGAACATATACCGGTTGGAACTTTGACAGCGAATTTCGCGGCCAGCCCGGTTAGCGGTTATGCGCCATTGACCGTGTATTTTGCCGATTATTCATCCGCCGGCGCTCAGCTTATCAATGTATCTGCAACCGGTTATTATGGATATAACCGTTATGTGTCTATTTCGCCTGCCGGAACGGTGCTGAATATCTCTTTATCGCCGGTAATTGAAAATGGCGATATGCGAATTGTTTTGACCTGGAATACGACGCCTGCGGACATGGACCTTCATTTGTTCACGCCAGCCATTGGCGGCAAAACTTATCAGGTTTACTATTCTAACAAGGGCTCTGAAAATTCTGCCCCTTATGCAGAACTGGATATCGATGACCGTAACGGTACCGGTCCCGAAACCATAACGCTCTATGATTTGCAGGAAGGTACTTATAAATGTTATGTTCATAATTACTCCGGCACACCCGGTATAACTACCTCGGAAGGTTTGATACAGATATTTAACACCAGCGGTCTGGTTGAAGCGATCAGCGTACCAACCGGTGGCGAGGGACAATATTGGTACGTGTGCGATATAAACGGTACGACAGGAGCAGTAACAGTAGTGAATACTCTGCAATCCAGTATGAACAGCGCTCTTGCCGGTCTGCAACCGTCATTGGGTAAAAATAATCTCTTACCGGAAAAACCAGCGTATGTAGAGTCGGTCGAATCCGCACAATCGACTTCGGCGGTTGTTTCATGGCAATGGGATTTTAACAATGATGGTGATATTGACGCTACTACTCAAAATCCATTATTTATATATAACGAACCCGGCGTCTATACGGTATCGCTGACAGTATCCGATGGCACTAATACGGACAAGGAAACCAAATATAATTATATTACTGTTACCGAAAATACCGAACTGGAAGGATACATTGTCTCTATCAACGCTATTGATTATGATAATTTCCCCACTGTAAAGTTGTACTCGTCGGTTATGAACGATAATACATTATTGCCGGTTAACGGATTATTATCGACGGCATTCAGTCTGGCTGAAGATGGCGCTACCAGTACGATCACTAACATCACGCAGGTAACAACAACCGATAAACTTCCACTGGATATTACCTTTGTAGTGGATATTGAAGATAATATGACGGCTCATTTAGCCAAGCTAAAAGCGTATGCGCCAGTATTGACAGATTCACTGGCATTGCTGGGACTCGATTGCCGGTATGGTTTGGTAACATTCCGCGATATGGTAGCATCAATTAATGATTTGACGGCGGATGCAGCCCACTTTACCAGTATGTTGAATGATATTCCGTTACCACTGGCAAGTGAAAATAACAGTTATAATAATCTTTTGGAAGCATTGGCCCGTGCAGCGCAGTTCAGCTATCGTGAAAATGCTATGAGAATGGTTATCGTACTAACCGATACAACCTATTATAACAATGATATTACCCATACAACCTATACCCCTGCCGTGATTGGTAATATGTTGCTCAATAACGGCATTACGACATTGATGATCTGCACCGATAATGACCAGTTGAAAACTCTGGGGAATGAAGCCAATGCCGGTCGTTTCGATATTACAGAGGATTTAACCGGCACATTGCGCAAATTGGTCAAGATCATGGGTTCACAGTATATTATAACCTATACATCGCCCCACCCGACGCCTACCGATTACTGGCGTTATGTATTGTTAACGGTCAACGCTAACGATATGGGCGGTTACGATGCAGCGCAGTACAAAGTTGGCAGCACCAGAATTGTATTGGGATCGGGTACAATACCGGGTATTGTCAATACCTATTTCACCCTGGATATCTATGCACAATCGGTGATCAATCTCAAGCAATGCCTCATCGATGTCGGTTATGATGCAACTGCTTTAGAGTATGTCAGCGGAACCATCGGTTCGTTCCTGGGCACGGATATTACCGATTTAACGGCGCCCGGAACTAATAAAGTTATCATCAATCTAAACAGAACGGCAACGACGGGCGTGAGCGGCACCGGTGTATTGTATTCACTCCGCTTTAAAATACTCAAGGCAACCAGTACTTCGCCATTTACATTTAACCAGGTAACCCTGCAGGATCCGTCCGGCACGAATATTACCTATACAACCGAGACTCCGGAACTGGAATCGCCGTATGTTGACGACGGTACCGGCAACCTGGTATCGCGGCTGCGCGGTGATTTTAACAACGATTCCTATATATCCCTGGTAGACCTGGCAATGCTTTCTACATATTGGGGCATTGCCGATTCCATCAAGGGTGATATTGGACCGGCCTATGGCGACCTGCCGTTCCTGACCACTCTTAACGATAATCTGGTTAACGAACAGGATCTGTTCATATTTGCGTTGATGTGGAACTGGTATCACCAGAATCTTTCCTATATCAGCGGCGGATTGTCAAAATCAAACAGTGTGATCACCTGGCTGCCGTCGGCAGATAACCAAACCTCCAAAACTGTAGAGGTTAATTTGCAGATCTCTGAAGTCAGGAATATGAATATGGGACATGTACAGTTCAGCTACGATCCGGCGGTGCTACAATTCAAAACCGTACAGGCCGGTGAGTTCTGGATCAAAGACAAAGCCTCGGTAGCATTGTTTGTCGATAATGATGATAAAGCCGGGGTGGTTAATATTGCATTTGCCCGCCTGGCAGACCGGGAAATGAACGCGGAAGCGGCCGGTTCGGGCGCTTTGTTTACCGCAGAATTCGAACGCATCAATCTTACAGCAGCCTCGATCCTGGAATTACGCAACCTGGATTTACGAAATTCTGCAAATAAAACCATGTTGAAAACCTCCGGAGCGAGCATTTCAATTGACGGTATGACGCTGCCCAAGGCGTTTGCCCTGAGTCAGAATTATCCCAATCCATTCAACAGTACCACAACATTGCAGTTCAGTATGCCGAAAGAAGAGAATGTTACCATTGAAGTATTTAACATTCTCGGTCAGCCGGTGCGCACCCTGATAGATACCCGGTTCGAACCCGGTGTTCACAAGGTAATGTGGAACGGCAAGAACGATCAGGATATGGATGTGGTGAGCGGCATTTACTTTGTACGGATGAAATCCGCTTCCTTTAAACAGGTAAAACAAATATTACTTTTAAAGTAAATTATCGTATAGTATAAAAATCCAACCCCCGGCGGTAGTAAATACTTGCCGGGGGTTTTTTATTTGGGGGACATTTTATTATTGGAAATAATGTCGTTTTCATATTTATTTAAAAACACAAAAACCTGCGCTTTTTATTAACGAAATGGAATTGGTTACAGGGTGGACCGGGCCGACCAGGTTTTAAAACAAGTGATTGTTTAACCAAGCGAAAGTGGCCATTTTTTTACTATTGACCTCATTGCTGTTTTTGTTTATATTGCTTTGCAGCTAAAAACAGTAAGCAAACAATATTATCTGCGTTGTCCAAATTGTTCTCAAATTCCCAATTATCCTTGAACCGGGAATGAATTAATAAATGCACTGAAGAGTTGAGGAGGAACATGAATGATTTCCAATCGGGAGAATCGTTTTAGTTTATTGTTTTTATGGATATTGTGCTTATCATTGCCTGTGTGTTTTTTACAAGCCGCTTATGGCCAGGCCGAATGCGCCGCCTGGGGAAACCTGGCCGGCATCCGCATCGACGGCCAGTTAATGGAATTTGAGACCAGCTTGTGCCTGGTCAATGCGGACTGGACGCAATTTACTCATACGGCCAAAGAACAGCAACGACCATTTTACCGGCGCGACGGCAACAACCAAATCATCACCACCAAACTCGATGCTATATCTTTTATTGAAACAGTAACGGACAGTCTGCCCGGTCAGGCTGTGATCACTATTCAAGCGACATCGGCAAAGGATACGATCCTGGCCGGGGTCTTTTTATGTGTCGATTTACCCGGTAACGATTATTCCGGCGCAACTGTCGAACTGGTTGGCGCCGCCGCCTCTGCCAGAAACAAGTTTAAATTAAAACCGGCAAAAAAAAACGGCCAAAATGAGTATGTGCATACAACTGCCGGTGGCGTCCGGATTGAAGCTAAAAAACGGCAACTGGAAATTAGCTTTAACGAGCCGACTGAAATTATAATCCGTAACGACCGGCAGCGGAGTAATTCCACTATCCGGGTGTACCTGGCAATAATATCAAGCGAACTCAAAAATGAACAAAAAGCGGCAAAAACCTTTACCTTCAATGCCGGCGGAGAAATAGACCGTTCACCCGCTGAGATCATTGTCGACATCAATAAACCCGGTCGGCCGTTTGACGGAATTGGCGGTAACTTTCGCATTCAAAATCCACAGCTCGATCCGTTAGTTATTGAATATTGCCTGGATAATTTAAATGTAACCTGGGGCCGCGTCGAGTTGCCCTGGGGTATATGGCAGCCACAGGAAAATGAAGACCCCATAGCTGCGGCTGATGCCGGTATGCTCAATGAGCGTGTCCGACAAGCTATGGAAATGGCGCAAAAATTGTCAAAATTAAATATGCCGGTAATCGTTAGCGCCTGGTTTCCGCCGCAATGGGCGGTTCTGGGTGAAATGCGGCGTCGTGGCCCGCAGCCCGGCGGCTTGCGCGGCAACCCGCTCAATCCCGATAAAATGACAGCCATTTGTAAGTCGCTTGGCGATTACCTGGTGTACCTGAAAGAGCATTATAATACTGAAGCGGTGATGTTTTCCTTTAACGAATCCGATCTGGGCATCAATGTCCGGCAAACTGGCGAGGAACATGCCGCGCTGATCAAAACCCTGGGCGCGCACCTAAAAGCGCGCGGCCTGAGTACCAAAATGCTGCTTGGCGACAATTCGGACGCCACCACTTTTACTTTTATTGATCCAGCTATGAACGACCCGGAAACGCATCCCTATATCGGCGCGGTGTCTTTTCATTCATGGCGCGGCTGCACCGATGAAATATTGACTATCTGGGCCAATGCCGCCAAAAAGCTGAACGTACCGTTATTGGTCGGCGAAGGCAGTACTGATGCTGCAGCGCATAGCTATCCCGATATTTTTACCGAGCCGTCTTTCTCTCTGGCGGAAATTGATTTGTATATCCGTATTTGCGCTATCAGCCAGCCTATATCGATTCTGCAATGGCAACTCACTTCCGATTATTCCGTACTGACCGGGGGTGGAATATTCCGCAAACCCGGACCGATGCTGCCCACACAGCGGTTCTGGAATCTCAAGCAATTGGGCGCAACATCTAAAGGGTCGTTATCCCTGCCGGTTAAATGCACTCAGCCATTGATACATTGCGCGGCTTTTGGTATTGCCGCCAATAATGATTATGCCGTTCATTTAATCAATAACGGAGCCGAGCGCAACGTGACCTTGAAGGGTCTACCGAAAGATATTCAGGAATTGTATATATATGTTACCAACGCCAAAAAGAATATGCAGAATGAAGGAACGATCCAAGTGGTAAACGGTAAAGCCAGGTTTAATCTTGAATCATCCAGTTATACCACTTGTTTTACTAGCAAGAAACAGGACTAATTAACCATACAGGAGGAACAATGTTACAGGCAGTAAAAAAATCATTTTCCGTGAAAACCGTTATCTCGGTTTTGTTGTTGTTAGCGCCGGCGTTGTTATTTGCCCAAACCGGCAAGGTGTTCGACAACCTTTCCATGCCCAGCAAAATTCTAAAAGGCGAGCGCAAGTTTGCCATCTATCTACCCCCGGATTACGAAACCTCGCAACGTTCTTACCCGGTGCTGTATCTGCTGCATGGCGGCGGCGATGACCAGACCGGCTGGGTACAATTTGGCGAAGTGCTGCATATTGCCGATAAAGCTATCAAAGAAGGCAAAGCCACACCGATGATCATAGCCATGCCGGACGCTGATACCGGGCGGCGCGGCTATTTTAACGACATCAAAAACGAATGGCGTTACGAGGATTTTTTCTTCCAGGAATTCATGCCCTATATTGAAAAGACCTACCGGATAAAAGCGGAAAAAACCTATCGCGCTGTAGCCGGTTTATCGATGGGTGGCAACGGCACTTTTATTTATGCCCTGCATCACCCGGAACTGTTCTCTTCCGCTTGTCCGCTCAGTGCCGGCACCGGCCCCGCTTCGGTGGAGGATATGAAAAAAAATATGCGGCGTTATACACAAAATGACAATGAAGTACTGCCGGACAGTGTTCTGGAAGCCTATTTCAAGAAAATGAGCGTTATCTATTTGCTGGAAAATATGGCGGAAGATCAGAAAAAAGCGGTGCGCTGGTATATGGACTGCGGCGACGACGATTTTCTGTATGAAGGCAATTGCCTGGCGCATATTGCGATGCGGAAAAAAGAAATCCCCCACGAATTCCGCATTCGTGATGGCGCCCATAACTGGACCTATTGGCGGGATTCTTTGCCGGTGGTGTTACAGTTTGTCTCCGATGCGTTCCATCAGTATTAATGGCTGTATGCGCTTTTTCTTATCAGTCAATTTTGTTTATCATAAATCGTATTGGTCGACTAGTCCGGTCTCGCCTGTCTCGACCGGACTAGTCGAGACGAACCGGAAAACACGCTGCACGATTGCAGCCCGACATGGGGATGTTCCCCATACCGGATGTTAATGCCGGACATGTTGTCCGCCAAATAAAAATTTTCAACAACCACTTGTTTCAGAAATTTTCAATGCACCCCGGCAGGATAATATGTCCTGTTTTATTGTGCTGACCGGGGAGTATTTCCGATAGAAGCAGTTCTACGACCCTGTCCGAGCAGGAAAACACCACCATTGCCACGACCTTCAGGTCGTGGAACAAATAAAACCAAACCGGGCTTTAGCCTAAATCTTGATTAGACTAAAGTCAATTTTATATAGTTTGAGTTATCCACATCATAAATGACGTGGCAATGAATGAAAAGATTAGTTTGTAACCCAGGTCTAATCGTCGAGAAGTCCGTCCCGCTTAACGAGATGGACTAGGCTTAAATAAAATACTCTAAATCTCAGCTTTTTACTGCAAATTAAATTGTTACTATTAATGTGAAACTATTAAATAACTGTCAAGTACAATAATCTACAACAGGAGCAGTTATTAAAATCATCAACCGGAATAAATATGTAAAACCTCGTTTATTCATGATCATACAACCTGGAACCAAGAATGTGCGAAAAATAATATTGATTTTGCTGTTATGGGTAACTCTCGCATCCGCATGGGAACTGTGCCTTAACGAGGTCATGTCCCTGAATGTAACCACCCTGGAAGATGAAGACGGCGAATACCCCGACTGGATTGAACTGTACAACCCCGGCAGCGTTGCCATCGATCTGCACAATTATGGCTTGTCCGATACGGAGGATGACCTGTTTAAATACAAATTGCCCACCTGTATTGTGCAACCCGGTAAATTTTTGGTTATTTTCGCTTCGGACAAAAACCGCACCCAGACCGGTAAACCACTGCATACCAATTTCAAGATTAAATCCAAAGGCGAAACCCTTTACCTGACCAACCCGGCCGGTTCTGTAATCGACCACCTTGATCTGCCGCCGCTGGCGGTTGATGTCTCCTGCGGACGCTATCCTGATGGAGGCGCAGAGATCGCCTGCTTTTCCTCGCCAACCCCGGGCGCTACCAACAGTACCGAACCGTTACAGGGCGTTACCGCCGCCCCGGTTTTTTCGCAGTCCGGCGGATTTTATAACAATTCTATCCAGGTAAAACTTTCCCACTCCGCCCCGGATGCGGAAATCCGTTTTACTACCAACGGCGGCGATCCGGCCCGTAATTCCAAATTATATACTATTCCCATTTCCATTACAAAAACGACCGTCCTCAAAGCCCGCGCTTTTCGCAGTGGTGAACTGCCGGGACTGGTAGTTACCCATACTTTTTTCATTAATGAGCCGCACCACTTGCCGGTTATTTCCATGTCCACACATCCCGATAACCTGTTTGACGACGATATCGGCATTTATGTTGAAGGCAACGGCACGGCGCTGGGCGGCTACCCGGACAATCCTATCGGTCCCCCGGCCAATTACTGGGAAGAGTGGGAACGTCCGGTCAACCTGGAATTGTATACCCCCGGCGGACAATGCGGATTTAATGTTCAGGCCGGAATTAAAATGTCCGGCAAAACCACCCGTAATTTACCGCAAAAATCCTTTGCAGTTTTTATGCGTAATCAATATGGTCAAGATGAACTGGATTACCCCTTGTTCCGCAACAATCCGGTTACCTCCTTTCATTCTTTTGTGCTGCGTAACGCCGGCACGGACAATACGGTGAACCAGGGCGGGGTACAGTTCCGCGACGGCCTGACTTCCCGGCTGGTGCAGAAGCTCGATCTCGATTGCCAGGCGTATCAACCGTGTGTACTCTATATCAATGGCGAATACTGGGGAATTTACAGCATTCGCGAAAAACTGAATGAGGAATACCTGGCCGCTCATTATGGAATCGATGCCGACAAGGTCGATCTGCTCGATGATTATCACTCGCTTTATCCCCTGGTGATAGAAGGTGATAACAGCCATTTTAATGCCCTGGTCGATTACCTGCTGGAGCATGATTTAAGCAATAACACCGGCGCCGCCTGGGTAGAAACGCAAATGAATGTGGATAATTACCTGACCTATATGGCAACACAAATCTTTCTTGCCAACCACGATGGCCCCGGCCATAACTGTAAATTCTGGCGATCCCAGGAACAAGGCAGCCGTTACCGTTGGTTGTTGTACGATACCGATCATTCCCTGAGTATGCGCCTGTTCCTTCCCGGCTACCATTACGCCCCGGATGCTTACCTGGACAATACCATTGCCTATTATCGTGAAGAAAACGGCCCCTCGTGGCCGAATCCCCCGGAATCGACTTTTCTGTTTCGCAAGATACTGGAAAATGAAAATTTCTGTAACCGGTTCATAAACATTGTTGCGGATTATCTCAATACTGAATTTAATCCACAAGCGACCTTGCCCAGATTACAGGCAGTCAAAAAAGAGATCGAACCGGAGATCGGCAGACACCTGGAACGCTGGGGTGGTTCAGTGGCGGAATGGCATGAAAATGTTGACGTAGTGCAGGAATTCCTCAACAAACGCGGGGATTGCCTGGTTGAATTAATGATCGATGAATTTAACCTGGATGAGACAGTACAACTGCAACTGCATATTACTCCACCACAAGCCGGAATGGTGCATCTCAACTCCCTGTACTTAAAGGAAGCAACCTGGACCGGCCGCTATTTTGCCAATGTCCCGTTCCGGTTGACAGCGATGGCGGCTGCCGGGTACCGCTTTGCCGGCTGGGAAGGGATACCCGGTAGCGATGCAGCACAGGCCGAACTGGTAATTACTCCCGGAGAGGATATGAACCTCACCGCACGGTTTGCAGAGACAGATAACGGCGAACCGATCGTCATTAACGAGATCAATTACAATTCAGCCGCCGGTTTTAATTGCGGCGACTGGATTGAATTGTATAATCCCCTGGCCGTTCAGGTGAACCTTGCCGGCTGGCGGCTGAACGATGTCGATAATAATACAGGCTTGTATTTCCAAGCCGGAACTTTTGTACCGGCCCTGGGGTACCTGGTAGTGTGCAGGGATAGCAGCGCCTTTCATCACTTTTGGCCGGATGTGGCAACTTTAAACAGCGAGTTTACTTTTGGGCTGAATAATGCCGGCGAGCATCTCTCCCTGTTCAATTCAGCAGGTATGTTGATCGACTCGCTTACCTACAGTAACCGGACGCCCTGGCCCTGGCAGCCGGACGGGCATGGCGCTTCCCTGGCCCTGCGCGATCCGATCCTCGATAACAGTCTGCCCCAAAATTGGATGCCCTCATATAGTCATGGCACTCCCGGCGCGGCTAATGTTATGATGAGCAGGGTTGCACAAGCCAGCCATACACCGCGTTCTTGCGGATTGGATGTTTACCCCAATCCTTTCAATATGGCTGCGACTATTGCAGTTCAGGTTAAAGAAGCCGGGCGGGTTCGGGTGGCGGTTTATGATATTATGGGCAGATGTTTAACAGTTTTATTTGACGACAAATGTAATTCCAATAGTTTTATGCTGCGTTGGGACGGCCGCGACTTAAACGGCAACCCGGCGGCCAGCGGGGTGTACCTGGTGGTTCTGCAAAGTGATCGGGAAAAAAGGGTGAACAAGATTTTACTGCTCAGGTAACCACCGGTTATTTTAAAGTGTGGTCCACCTGGGACACTGGGCTGCTACAAAGAAAAACCTATGAATTCGAACCTGACCAAATATACACCGGATTTGCGGCGAGGTGGGCTACACTTTTTTGTGCCCGAGCTGGGAAACCCCATCATTACCACGACTTTCAGGTCGTGGAACAAATAAAGGGAAAACCGGGCTTTAGCCTAAAGAAGAATGTGACTAAAGTCAATTCAATATAATAATATTAACCACGTCATAAATGACGTGGCAATGAATAAAAAGACTAGTTCGCAATCCAGGTCAAGTCGTCTCGATACGTCCGTCCCGCTAAGCGGGTCGGACTACTCGACGACCGTACTTTTCTAAATCTGTACCGGTCATCGAGTAGTCCCGTTGCTTCACCTTTCGGGATGTATAGAAATGACCGATGATTGTTCCTTAGGTTCCACCCCTAACGGGGTTAGGAGTTTTTTATTTATTTTGCAATAAACATTTCACCCCTGACGGGGTTTAATTTGTGGAACGGGCCTGTGGCCCGGCAGGATAATGGGTGCTGTTTTATTGTGCGGACCGGGGAATCTCTCCGCCAGAAGCGGATCTACGATCCTGTCCGAGCTGGGAAACCCCATCATTGCCACGACCTTCAGGTCGTGGAACAAATAAAGGGAAAACAGGGCTTTAGCCTAAAGAAGAATGTTACTAAAGTCAATTCAATATAATAATATTAACCACGTCATAAATGACGTGGCAATGAATAAAAAGACTAGTTTGTAACCCAGGTAAAGTCGTCTTGATACGTCCGTCCCGCTAAGCGGGTCGGACTACTCGACGACCGTACTTTTACGATAAGCCTACCCGGTAATTGAATAACCTGTAGGTCGGGGGCGAAGCCCGGCAGGAAAAGATGTCCTGTATAATTTTCGCCCTGGATTATGAAATCCAGGGCGATCTGGAAGGCGATCCTATCTGATCAACGCCATTTTTCTTACCGCATGAAAATCGCCCATAGTAATAGAATAAAAATATATACCCGATGGCAAAGACGCTGCATTAAATGTAACCTGGTATTGTCCTGCAGTATAATGTCTCTGCGCCAGAATCGCTACCTGGCGGCCCAGCAGATCGACTATTTCCAGTTTAACCAGGCATGGATTTTTCACGTCAAAGCGGATCGTGGTTTCCGGGTTGAACGGGTTCGGGTAATTGGCATATAGATTAAATGTGGCAGGAACAACCTTGCCAACCTCTTTTTCCTCCACAGCGGTGTTGTTTACCGGCACAAGGTAATCTTCCACTTCGCCGTCGGCAGCAGGACCGGCAAAGAACAGGCTGCCGGCGCTGTTGTAGCGGAACCGGGCATAGACTTGCTCCCCTGTCAGGCCGGAATCGGGAACGGTAAACGTTAATACATTACTTCCCGAGGTTACCGGTTGATCCAGGAATATCTGTTCCATTCTATCCAGCCAGTCGCCGTCATTGTTGAAATCGATCCAGGCGTTGATGAACCCGGCGGCGGATGCGGTTATAGTCACTGTTGCCGGAATGCCGGGTTGCAGGGAAGAATTAAATTTAACGCCATCATCATCATCGCTGTTATGCGCATCATCGCCGGTGGCGGTGGAATTGGGTTGCCCGTCATTTTCGGCATCGACCAGGTTGCCCAGTCGCATTCCGGAATTGATGACATGATAAGCGCCGCTTCTTGCCAGTAAGGTGGGATACGCAGGATCGGGATTATCGCCAAAATCATACTGCACATCTACAGCAGCAATCAACACCGTGTAATCTTCAACTTCACCGACAACCGGTCTGTGATTCTCATCCGGTAAATCGGTGAAATGATTTTTGTCCATAGGCGACAGGTCGGGAACATCGCTGAATCGGAAGCGGGCAAACGTAACTCCCGGCTTGGCTGAGGTGGGGACGGTGAATAAAATTTCATTCAATCCTTTAACCAGGTGAGAATTATCAACCGGTTGTTCGCCCTGTTCGTCCCAGGTAGAATCACCGTCAAAATCGATCCAGCCGCTTAAAATACCGGCAGTGAAAGCTTTGACCAGAATTCGCGCCTGTTGACCGGGAACCAGGGGCGTAATAAAAGTAACGCCATCGTCATCATCGGCGCCATCATAATCATCGCCAAAACCGCCGGGACCAGGTTGGCCGTCCGGATCGGTATCCACAGTATCTCCCAGGAAGAAATCAGCCCTCACCGTATGCAGAGCGCTGAATGTGCCATGCAGCGACCCCAGCGAGCGACAGGGGAGGTCGCCAAAATCATACATAAAGCTGAAATTAGAAACCCGCAGTAAATAGTCTTCGGATTCGCCATCCGGGTAATCGCCATGTCCTACCCAGGGTTCCGGAGTTGGTACGTCGGTTAAAGAAAACCTGGCCCACACATAACCGGGTTGGGAACCGATCTCAAAGTCGGGCAGACCCAGTTCTGAAATATAGTTATGGAAAGGAGCCTCGCCGGCCGGAATAAGGTAATTTTGTATAGTATACTCACTGGTGTGCCAATGACCGTCCTGATCCCAGTCGAAAACGGCATTGAAATAGGTATCGCCGGCGTCGGGTAATATGTTAATATAAAAATCAATATTTTCTCCCCAAACCGCCATTTGTCCGGCGCTGCCAAGCGAGCGGTTGAGTTCGCCCTCTTCACCTTCGGCATAGGCAGGTGATATGGTTTCTGAACCGGGATTGCCAATGATCGTATACGGCATTAATTTTCGCAAGCCGGTATCGCGGAAACCGCTCATCACAAACTCGTTGTTATAATACTCATCAGCGTTATATTCCCAGGGGGTAATGAACGCCAATCCGGCATTTCCGGCCCATTCATAGTCTACGCAATCGCCAAAATAACGCAATCCTTCCGGGTCATGCAGAATAGCGCCGCCGGGATCGAGCCGGTTATCGGTGCCGAAATAACCCAGTGTTGATGGGGGATAAGCAAGCGCCTGCTGCGGTGCATCGCCAAACTCGTAAAAACCGTTGAAGCTGACTGCCAACAGGTAATCTTCGGTTTCCCCATCACTAAAGTTACCGGAGCCCTCCCAGCCGGGATCGATCATTTCCGGAGTCAGAGTCCAGCGGGTCCAGACATAGCCGCTAATGTCATCGGGTAGTACAAATTGATCAGGATAAAGATCGCTGACCCTGCCGAACCCCGTTTCACCAAACCCCTGCGGAATATAAAAATTCTGAATAATATGTTCGGGAGTAAAGTTTTCATTAAAACCATCAATCCAACGGTAGTGCCCACCCCATTCGCCATCCTGGTTCCAGTCGATCAGCACGTTCAGATAAGCGCCTTTTTCGGCGATAACATGATAGACCATGTCCAGTTTATCGTCTCCCCATTCCACAGGTTCGCCGGGTTCTCCCAAAACCCCCCGGGTTTTTGTGATGCTGTTGGGCCAATAACGCTCAGCGCCTTCGTCGCCAATTATGGTATATATAACCGGGTCGGTCATGCCAACATCTGTATAAATAACAACATCGGCGCGGCGGTCGTTCAGGCCTTCATCGGTATCCCAGGGATCGTCATCCGGCGCGGCGTCGCCTTCATTACCATCGGTTTCATAATCAATTTCATAGCCAAGGAACATTTCTCCGGCAGAACCATGCCGGATGTACCCGGCCGGCCCGGCGCTCCGCAGGGTTGGGAATTGACCGATTATTCCCAAATCGGGATATGCCATTACTCCTTCCGGGGCATCGCCATATTCATAAGGCAAAGGGGCTCTTTCATAAACTTCTACCGCATAATCTTCGACTTCGCCGATGGCTATTTCACCATCATAGTCTTCAAACATCACATTGCTATACCGAAACCGGGCAAATGTGATTCCCGGTTCAGCCGTATCCGGGATTATGAGCGGATACGGATTTGTACCAGGAGTGGCTTGGTATGCCGGTAAAGCTTCCCCTTCGTCATCCCAGTCGCCATCGCGGTTGAAATCGATCCAGCCCCGCAGGAACCCGGCTGCCGAAACGGTAGCCAGGGCGGTTCCAACGCTGCCCGCCACCAGTGATCCCTGAAAAATGACGCCGTCATCGTCATCGTTGCCATCATTATCATCGCCCAGGGCGTCATCATCGGGCATACCTTCATTATCGCTGTCGATTTTTTCACCGAGGCGGTAACCGGCGTCTACTCCATGCCGGGCGCCGTTATCCGCGAGTAATGTCGGGTAGGGCGCTGGGGCATCGCCAAAATCCCAGGTCGTTTCCGGAGTTTCTTTTTGAATTTCCACTTTATAATCTTCAACCTCGCCATTAGAAGCCAGACCGGTATACGATAACCCACCGCCTATTGAAAACCGAAAACGACTGTAGGTATCGCCGATATACGCATCCGCCGGGACATTAAAAGTTAGATCGGCAACATTGTAAACGCTGCGATCATCAAAAATTTGTTCTCCCTTATCCGCCCAGTCCCCGTCTTTGTTAAAATCAATCCAGGCGTTCAACCGGCCGGGAGTAGATACGGTAACTTTAACTGTAGCGGTATTGCCGGGATATAGTGAAGAAGTAAAGGTTACACCGTCTTCATCAGCGCTGCCTGCATTATCATCGCCGGTGGCGGCATTGTTCGGCTGGCCATTGGCTTCTTTATCTGCCAGCGCGCCAAGAAAAACTTTACCATCAACCGTATGCCGTGCGCCGTTTCTCGCCAGCAAGGTAGGGTAAGGGGAGTCCGGAGCGTCACCATAATCGTATTGCACGACCTGGCTGTTTACGCTGTCCGGTAACATAAAAACACAAAGCAACAGTAAAATCCTTAAAAGTTGCAGGACATTCGACAACTCTTTAAAGTTCATTTTAGCTCCTTTTTATAATATTGTTTACACCTGATGCAAATCAGATAATGTATGAAAACAACCTGTAAAAGATAGCAAAGAACCGGACCCTGTTATGCGAATGAATGATGATCGTCGGAATAATCAATTGGTCGGACGGACGGTTATATTAAAATTATTACCAGATCAAAATGATGACCGGTTTAAAGATAGAGCACTGGTAACACTTTTAATATCCAATACTCTATAATACAAAAGGATATTTATTTTGCTGAAAAATATACATTTTAAACATTTTCCCCGGTATATAAAATTTCTGTTTCTTTTCACAAGCGTGATCTGAAGCACATTTATTTATTACGAATAGATCTTTTAATATAAACGATATTATTTGTAAATGAATTATTTTCAGGAACTTTTTTATCCGGTACTCGTTTGAGAGGTGATTTATATTGTTTGATAACTTGACCACTGTACATTATTTATACCGGTTTTTTGCAGGGAAATAATTTTAAAATTTTGTTGTTATATAAGTTACTTGCAACATTATTTTATTAATAAGCAATTATATGTTTTTAATCAGGTTAGTTCACTATTTACAGGAGGTTGTAATGAAAAGTCTATATGTATGTGTTGCTCTGTTATTTGCATTAACAATGCTGTTCAACACGCCGGCAACTACCTATGCCCAACCGGACAAGATTCGCGCCAGTTTAAAAGCTGGCGTTTCACAAACTCTGGGTTTAGATACCGAGGTGAAGATTGTGTATTCCCGACCCGGTGTTAAGGGCCGGGTTGTTTGGGGAGAACTGGTGCCTTTTGGATTGAATCCTGGTAATCAATATTCCAACAATAATGCTTATCCCTGGAGAGCCGGCGCCAATGAAAATACGACAATTGAATTCAACAAAGATCTGCTGGTTGAAGGGCAGAAATTACCTGCTGGTAAGTATGGAATTCATATGATCCCGTCGCAAAAGGAGTGGATCGTTATATTCAGCAAAAACAACAGTTCCTGGGGCAGTTATGGTTATAAACAGGAAGAAGACGCACTACGGGTAACCGTTATGCCCGTAGAGGCCCCCTTCAATGAATGGCTGTCCTTTGGTTTTGACGACCTGGCCGGAACCTCGGCAACAGCTTATTTATGGTGGGAAAAAATTAAAGTTCCATTTAAAATCAAACTGGCTGAATAGTCGAAACTACTGAAACTTTGCTGCCGGCGGTCGCCTGACAGTGTAACCTTGGCCGGCGATGATTTGATCAGTTAACAGCTACATACTATGCCTTTATCAGGCTGAATCCTGGTTATTCATGATTCAGCCTGTTTAAGTCGTTATTTTGACTTGACGCACACACCCGACAACGACAATACTGTATAAAAATTAAATTGGTTGAACTGGTAATGAGAAGAGGAATACGCATAAAGACACAACTCGCGTTGATCGAGCTTTTATTTTTGATGTTTTATGTGCCCGCGCTTGTTTTAGCGCAGCCAGAAGAAATTTATAACGCTGCCGAACTGGAAATTGCTTTACAAAAGGTAAATGTTGTTGGCAGCGTTCTATACATTGCCGCCCATCCTGATGATGAGAACACCGGTTTGCTGGCGTATCTATCCAAAGGTAGAAAATACCGCACCGCTTATCTCTCGCTCACCCGCGGCGACGGCGGCCAAAACCTGATTGGTCCGGAAAAAGGCGCAGAAATTGGTTTGATACGCACTCAGGAATTGTTACAAGCCCGCAGATTTGACGGCGCCGAACAGTATTTTACCCGCGCCATCGACTTTGGCTATTCAAAAACTGCCACCGAAACCTTTTCAATTTGGGGTAAGGAGGAAATCCTGGCTGATATTGTGTGGGTAATCCGCAAGTTCAGGCCGGATGTGATCATTACCCGTTTTACCCCGGATCAAGACAGCGGGCACGGTCATCACACCGCCTCGGCAATTCTGGCGCAGGAAGCATTCCTGGCAGCCGCCGACCCAAACAGGTTCACGGAACAATTAAAATATGTACAACCCTGGCAAACCAAAAGAGTGTTTTGGAATAGCTGGCGGCCCGGCCCGGATGAAGCTAAAAAACTCGTCCGGGTTGATATTGGCGTATATATTCCCCTGTTAGGTAAATCTTTTACTGAAATTGCTGCCGAAAGCCGGTCGATGCATAAAAGCCAGGGCTTTGGTGCGGCGGGACGACGCGGCGAATCCCTGGAATATTTTGCCCTTCTCAACGGGGCCCCTGCAGCTACCGATATTATGGACGGAATAAATACCACCTGGGAACGTATTCCCGGCGGGAAACAGGTTGAACAAAAACTGCAAAATATCATTTCCGTTTTTGATCCTAAAAACCCATCTGCCTCTATACCGGCTTTGGTCGATGTTTATGCGGAAATGGATAAACTGAATAATGATTATGTAGCTATAAAAAAGCAGGAATTACTGCACATAATTCAATCCTGCGCCGGTTTGTGGATGGAAGTCATGGCGGATGATTATGCCGTATCCCCAGGTGATTCAATACGCGTTCAGTTTACTATTGTTAACCGCTCAACGCAGCCTTTTTACCTGGATACGATCAACGCTGCATCTGTGGCAGTTAATCTGAAAGTAGATACTCCTTTATTAAATAACAAGCCTGCTGTGGTAAAGCAGTTCATAACTATACCGGCAGATTTTCCCATTTCCCAACCTTACTGGCTGCAGGCCCCGGCCGGTAAAGGATTATTTAAAGTTAATAATATGGAATTAACCGGCCTGGCGGAAAATCCGGTCAACATTCCGGTGCAGATCACCATCAGATGCAATGGCCGGCCGTTGACATTTAGTGTACCGGTATTGTATAGGTGGACAGATCGGGCCGATGGCGAACTGTACCGTCCCCTGGAAGTGCGGCCACCGGTAACAATGAACCTTGAAGACAAGGTAAGTATTTTCACCGGGAACGAAGCTAAAGAAATAACTGTAAAGATTAAAAGCCATACTCGTAATAAAGGTGGCGTGTTAACTCTATCCGGCGCTGGCAACTGGCAGGTGATGCCAGCGAGTATCCCTTTTGTTTTAACCGATAAATACGAAGAAAAGAAATTTATCTTTACAGTAACGCCCCCAAAAGCAGAGAGTGTAACCACCCTGCAAGTCCACGCAGATATCAATGGGTCAGGTTATACGCATTCCCTGGTAGAGATTTCACATCCCCACATTAAATTGCAAACCTGGTTGCCGCTTTGCCAGGTTCAGGCTGTTAAACTGAACGTTGAAAAACAGCATGGCAACATTGGCTATATCATGGGTTCGGGCGATGAAGTTCCACAGGTGTTGAAAAATTTGGGGTATGATGTAACCTTGCTTGAGGATGCCCAACTGGATAATGGTAGTCTTGACCGGTTCGATGCAATTATTGCCGGTATAAGAGCTTATAACACAAGAGAGCGGTTAAAATATGTACAACCCCAATTATTAGAATATGTAAAAAACGGCGGTACTTTAATTGTACAGTACAATGTCGCCTTTGGTCTGTTAACCGACAACCTTGGCCCATATCCGTTAACGCTTGGTCAGGATCGGGTGAGTGTAGAAGAAGCGCCCGTTACCTTTCTAAAACCTGATCATCAACTGCTCAATTACCCCAACAAGATAACCCGGCACGATTTTGACAACTGGGTGCAGGAACGCGGGTTGTATTTTGCCACCCAGTGGGATCAGCGTTATACTCCCGTTCTGGCTTGTAACGATCCCGGCGAGCCGGAAAAGCCGGGCGGCATGTTATTTACACGTTATGGCAAGGGAGTGTACATTTATAGCGGGTATGCCTGGTTCCGGCAATTACCGGCCGGTTCGCCCGGCGCCTGTCGTTTATTTATAAATATGCTCGAGGCAGGAAAATACCATGATTGACCAGCAGGAAAAAAAAAGCAGTAATGATATTGAAAAACCGCCGCTATTGTCATCCTGGCCTAAACTGTATCTTGTGGTTTTCCTGAACCTGGTATTACTGGTGGTATTGTTTTACATTTTTACAAAATATTTTAGTTAACCCGGTGCAGATTTGTTCGCCGGTTATTAAAATACAGGTAGTGGACGGTATGGACAAAACAGACATGGAAAAGTTTATATGAGTCTACCGGACTGGATTGTGCTTATAGGCTTTCTTGCCTTTGTGGTCATATACGGGGTTTGGAAGACGCGCGGTAAAAATAATATACAGGATTATCTTTTGGCTAGCCGGGCAACGCCCTGGTATATGGTCACGCTATCAATAATGGCAACGCAGGCCAGCGCCATTACTTTTCTTTCCACCCCCGGGCAGGCCTATAGCGACGGAATGCGGTTTGTGCAATTTTATTTGGGTTTACCGATTGCTATGATCATTTTGTCCGTAACTGCCGTGCCTATATTTCACCGTTTACGGGTTTTTACGGCTTATGAATACCTGGAACAACGGTTCGACCTTAAAAACCGTATTCTGGGGAGCGTGTTGTTTTTAATCCAGCGCGGCCTGGCCGCGGGATTCACAATTCTTGCCCCGGCCCTTATACTTTCCGTGATTTTAGGCTGGGATATACGTTTTACGGTATGTATTATCGGCGGTTTGGTTATAGTTTATACCACAACGGGCGGCAGCGATGCCGTGAACAAGACCCACTTGCTGCAAATGATCATAATAACTGCCGGCATGTTTGCTGCATTTTGGGTTATTTTACGGTTATTGCCACCCGATGTATCGTTCCTGGACGCTACGCATATCGCGGGTAAAATGGGGAAACTGAATGCGATCACCTTTGATTTTGACTGGAAGGATCGGTATAACTTTTGGTCCGGGCTGCTCGGCGGGACTTTTTTAGCTTTATCCTATTTTGGCACCGACCAGTCCCAGGTGCAGCGATACCTCTCCGGTAAATCCATAGCGCAAAGTCGTATGGGTTTGTTGGCCAATGGTGTCGTCAAAATTCCCATGCAGTTTTCCATATTATTTGCCGGGGCCATGATCTTTGTGGTGTACCAGTTTGTAACCCCGCCGTTGTTTTTCAACCCGGTTGAAACGCAAAATGTTAAAAACAGCGCTTTTGCGGCAGATTATAATAATCTGGAATACAAGTTCACTCTTTTACATGAGCAAAAACAGGGCACAATACGGGACATGCTGGCGGCGCTGCATAATCAAGATCAGGGCGGTTTGCAGACTAGTGTTGAACAACTCCAGGCCTTGAGCGGGGAAGAGAAAACAATAATAAAATCGGCCGGAGAACTGATCATAAAGGCCAACCCCAAAGCGGACGGCAACGATACCAATTATATCTTTTTAAGTTTTGTCATCCGGTTTTTACCAACCGGGCTGGTTGGTTTGGTGCTTGCCGCTATTCTTTCGGCTTCAATGTCTTCCACTGCTGCGGAATTGAATGCTCTGGCGTCTACAACTGTGGTTGATATATATAAAAGAATGATCAAAAAAAGCGGTTCCGACCATCATTACCTGCTGGTCTCCAGGCTGGCAACCATTTTTTGGGGATTATACGCTGTCGCCTTTGCCTGGTTTGCCAATCGTTTGGGCACGTTGATCGAAGCGGTGAATATATTGGGGTCTCTGTTTTATGGCGCTATTTTAGGAATATTTTTAATAGCTTTTTATTTTAAACGCATTGGTGGCGTCGAAACTTTTTGGGCGGCTATCATTGCCGAAATTTTAGTAATCGCCTGTTTTTTATTCACCGATATCCCTTATTTGTGGTACAATGTCATCGGCTGCCTGGCTCTCTTGTTCATCGCTCATTTAGTTAAGATGTGCCGGTCACTGCTCCTGGCCAGGTAAACAAAATCTTCTCTCAGCATTACCAACAGGCGATATGGGGATAATCACTGCCTGCCTTACCCCCTTGGGGTGTAAAACCGGGCAGCGACTGGACGGGTCGGTTTATTAGAATTCCATGTGCTCAACTATCGATCTCCTGTTTGTTTTTAGCGTTATATTTTGAAGGGATAAATATAATGTTAAAAATGGTTCCTCCGTCACGAAGCATCTGCACTGTACCGTTCAATTGATTAGTGAGATTATAAACAAGCTGCAGACCCAGCGACGGCGTGTTGTGAAAATCAATGTTTTCTGCAATACCGTCGCCATTATCACGTACCGAAAAGATAAAATGATCGAGTTTGTTGTTGTTGGTGGAACAAGGCAGCTTTTTCAGGTTGATCCAAATTGTCCCGGTCTTTTTAATTCGGAAAGCATATTTTAATGAATTTGAAACCAGTTCATTGACGATGAGCCCGCAGCAGATCGCTTGTTCGATAGAGAGAGTAACATCGTCAATATCGGTTAACAGGTCAATATGTTTGTTGCCGGTATTATAGGTATGGAAAAGGTAAACAGACAGGCTTTGGATATAATCCGCGAAATTGATATTGGCCAGACTTTTTGATTGATATAATTTTTCATGGATCAATGCCATTGAACGTATACGGTTTTGACTCTCCTGGAATTGGGTTAATAAATAGTCATCCTTGATATTACGCGATTGCAGGTAAAGCAAGCTGGAGACAATTTGCAGGTTGTTCTTAACCCGGTGATGGATTTCGCTCAGCAGTATTTCCTTTTCTTGCAATGACGCCTTGATGGTCTTTTCCGCTTCTTTACGTTCGGCAATTTCCTTTTTGAGTCGTGAATTTGCCCGCGCCAGTTCCATGGTTCGTTCCATAACCCGGTGTTCCAGCTCGTCATGCGATAACTGCAATGCATCAGCCATGAGGTTAAAGGAATCTGCCAGATTTTGCAGTTCATTACCGGTATCCAGTTGGATACGCCTCTGCAAATTGCCGGCGGCAAAATCAATAGTAAACGACTCTAACTTTCGTATTGGCGAGACCAGGTTCCTGGCAAATATGATGGATATACCCATACCAATAATAATACAAATTACTGCTAATAACAATGAGCGTAGATAAAGATCAGATAATTCTTTGTTAAACTGGGTGACCTCCAAACCAATATGGATCCAACCCCATTGGATGCCGGAATATTCAAACCGATACGGATAATGAAAAACCGTAGAATTGGTTTCCTGATCGGTTAAAAACATTTTGTTATCTAATTCGGGATTTACCCAGAATCCCCCAAGGGTGTCGGTTTTCCATTGATTTAACCTGTGCGAAAGGGAAAACCCGTCTTTTTTAGTGATTACAATATAAACTACCGAGGGGTTTTCATTGATTATGCGCATACAATGATCGACAGTGAACGAATAGTCCTCAAGTAATATAGCATTGGCAGTTACCTCACTGATCGAGGACGCTATTCCCTGCGCATGTAGTTTCATCCGGTTTATGGCGCTTTGACGCTGGTAAGGCACTGTAAAAACAATGTATAATCCCAGTATGATGAATATCAGCAACCAGATCATAAAAACGGTTCTGTATAAAATGCTTTTACCGTGCAAAAACCGCATTTTAAATTCCCCGCTAGTGATTTTGTAAATTCGTTTTCCAATATTCATTATTAACATTCAGGCTTTTGTTTAACTATCCTTAGCGTATTATTTTATAGAGTTATAATCAGAAACAAGTTTTTCAATGTTTTTGATGTTTTCATCACTAATTGGTAAAACCTTGTCGAACCGAAACAAGGTTTGAAATTGTTTACCATAACTATAACTATCCAGTCGTAAGGCGGAATTTATGATTATGTTTCTGTCCCGCGGATCAATCTTTTTTGTCAGGCATATAATTGACCGTACCAGTTCGGGCGAGTTTTCAATAATCACCAGGCTTTTCCCAACCTGGGGATTAAGTTTTTTCATGGTTTCAAAAACGGATTTGTAAACCACACAAGCGTCGTTTTGTTTAAAGAAAACGGTTAAAACCAGTTGTGATTCCTTACCGCTATATTTTATTTCCTTAAAGTATTGGTCACTTACCGGCAGGTTATTTTTATCTAGTTCAGTATCCAGCCACATTTTAAACATTACGCCGGTACTTGATGTGGGTATAACAATAATTTTGTTACGCAGATCGGCGAGGGAATGAATGGAATTATCTTTATGAACTAAAAGTACCAACTGGTTGAGACTATCAATACCGGAGCCAACAGTTAATTCAGCACTCAGTGGAACTTGTTCCCGAATGGAGATATAATCGATTGAACTCATACTTGATAAATGGATTTGCTGTTTATTAATCGCCTCTACCATTTCCTGATAATTTTCAAAAATTTTTGAGTCGGTTTGGTAATTCAAGCCCATAAGTTTATTTAATTCTCCGGCCCATAATTTCAGGGATACCTGAACGTCAAGCATATTCGCTTCCGGGATAATATCTTTGTAAAAACCAACACCAATAAATACTTTATCGTTCTGTTTTTGACTGTATACCAGTGAAACTGTAAAAAGTATTAAAGTGACCAAAAAATAATATATTCTTGTTTTCATATCGAATTTATCTGGGGGGCAATTGTAATTTTTTATAGTCCTGTAGTAATGTTTCAACATTATATATGTATTCCGGTTTATATGGTAAAATTGTTTGGCGTTTAAATAGTAATAAAATTTGTTTACCAGCCGCATCTTTATCAATTGTCATAATAATATCACTTATCAAGTCACGGTTTTTACTGGTGATAGCGCTATTTATGCAAAAAACGTCACGGATATAAAGAGGTGACTCGATAATAATAAACAATTTTTCCTGAATTTGCGGATTTAACTTATTCAGAGTTGTGTAGATATTCCTTTTAATTAAACAAGCAGTTTTTTGATTGAAAAAGACTGGCAATAATGCCTGGTTCCCCTTGTTAACATGAGTCGTTTTATTGAAAAATGATGTCATTGCCGGTAAATTATTTTTCCTTAATTGTACTTCCAGCCAGTAATTCATCAATTCATCACTTCCATCCGCAGAAATGATCAATTCTTTATTTTGTAATTCAGCCAGATTGGTAATTCCACTTGCTTTATTAACCACTAATAGAAAAGAGTCACCGTATTCCTGATCCCATCCACCGCAGACCACCGGTTCAATTGCAATTTTATTTTTTATTTTTAAATAATCAAGTACCGGTAAAAATAGCAAATCAATTTTATCATGCCTGTAAATTTCTTCCAGGTTCTGTAAATCTGAGAACAGTATAGTCTGCAAATAAAAACGGGTTGGTTTTAGTAATGTAAGATTATTGCCCCATACTTCTATTGCAGCGCGGGCGTCGCGTATATCGAGATCGTTAAAGTAATTTTCCGGAAAACCGACAATGACCGGTGTTTTTTCTTCCTGGGGCAGGGCGGCCCGATAAGCAGAAAAAAGCAATAATACCATCATAGCAATGCTGATTATAAAGAGGTCGTTTTTCATGTTATTCTAGAATAAATATTATTATCTGGCTCAATCATTAATTGCTTTATCAACAGCGCAACCAATAACCAGTTCAAGTTCCGATTGTGCAAGGAAATATTCAAGAAGAACGGCCAGGTAACGCGCCTGTGAAAAAGAAGCCATGATCTGCGATTCTATCAGGTCTTGTTCATCGACCATTTCGATCTGGTATGCGCTTTCGGTCAATTGCTGGTTTTCCACTGCGGCTTCCCTGCCCAGTAATAAAGAGGTTTCTTTTTGTCTGGCCGTGGCGAGTTTTAGAAACAGGTAATGGATTTGTAATGCCAAACCCTGCTCAAGTTCAATTTGCCGGTATTGCAGCTTTTCGTAATTTGCTTTGGCTTCTTTAATTTTATTGGCGGTGCGAAAGCCGTTGAAAAGCGGCACTTGCAAACCCAAACCAATGCTCCAGGTCTCATTGGTGGCGTTGTTAACAATGCCGTAATCGTAATCATTAATAATATAGTTCAGGCTGCCGGTTATTGCCAGTTTGGGAAGATAACCGCTTTGAGCCTCCTGAATTTGCGCCTGGTTGATTACTAGCGCCGCTTTCACCAGCGCCCAATCGGGATTGTGAGCATAGACCTGTGCAATGTAATTTTGTAAATCCATTTCCAGCGGCATAAAGGGAATTTCTTTTTCAGTAATAATAACCGGTTGGTTCCACGGCAAGCCGATGGCATGAACCAGCGCCGCTAATGCAAGGGTCGATTGGGATTGAATATCTGTAACCAGGGCGCGAACATTTTCTACGATTACTTTAGATTTTAAATAGTCGGTCTTTTTTACCCGGCCGGAACCTTTTTGGTAAAGGTTTTCCGTCAACGACAAGGTTACTTCCAGTCGGGTCAACGCTTCCTGACCTATAGATAAAATTTCCCTGGCCAGCAGCGCGCTATAGTAATATTTTTTAACATTGTGAATGACCTCCAACTCGGTTTTACGCTGTTTTTGCCGGTTGATCTCGATATTGTATTTGGCTTGCTGGCGAAGCGAACTCAACAAACCGCCGGTATAGACCGGGTAGGATAGATTTACCGATGTCAGCAGGTTTTCCTGATCCATCAGCTTGATCTTTTGTTCCGGAACTGGAAACGAGGGAAGACGAAAAACAAATCCACCCATATCCATTGGCGGGATCACCATTTTAGAAGCAGGATATATCATGACCGGATCTTCATCCAGCCAGGAATATAGACCGGTGGCATTGAGCGAAGGCCAGTAAGTGGATAATGCTTGTTTATGCTGTGCCTGTGCGGCTTCTACTGCTTTTTCGGAAGCCATTAACGCCGGTTGGTTTTGCAGCGCCAGGTCTATTGCCTCAGCCAGAGTAAGAGGCAGGGGCGCTAAATCCTGAGCATCATTATCTGCAAAACAAAAACTGCCGGACAGAACCAGAACCAGTGTGATCAGAATCATTACATAAATACTTGAACTTTTCATAATTTCCTTAAATAATAATGATACAGTTTTAGTGAATAAAGGACAGCAATTATATTGCCAATAAATACTGGTTTGAAAATTTTATCAGATAACCATAACATTATTTTATCGGCAGGTATTATGAGTAACTGAGAAAATTTTTATCGTTCTTGTAACGCCGGTATCTTTACAAGTATATAAAATTATTGTTGTAAAAATTGAGCAGGGAAAAATGATATAGAAAAAGTTTATAACTGTGAAAATAAAAAGGTGCGGAAGAAAGGAGCTTGTTTACCCTGGTAAAAGCTTTTCATTATTGTACCCCGGTTGGTATACCGAACCGGACAAATACCTGTTTATAGCCGCTTCCACCAGGTTTTGTATCCCTGGTTTTTAACGACAGCATTCACCGGAACCTGTTTTAGTATCAGGTAAAAGCCGATTATGTCACCGGAGGAAAGCAGGCTGCTGGTGAGGGCAATCATCGCCAGTTGACCCCAAAACCGGCGATTCCAGTTCCGGCATAAAAATACGACAGGCGGCAATGATCAACACCGGCAGTACTGTAAGGCCTAACCAGGGCGCCGCAAAGACCAGTAAAAAGCGGTTGCGGCTGAGTTCTCCCAAGTAGTGGGCATAGAACAGCATTTTTTCCGGCCAGACGCCAATGATCGTCTCCCTGCTAAAGCCAAATTGCGGATGGCACAGGGCGTGTAATAATTCGTGCACCGGTATCATAACGATTATGGCCGCCAGAAAAATGAAGGTTTTGGTAAATAGTTTAAAGCCGTGTAGCAACTCCTGCAAAGGTATTACGGTCAGTAAAGCCAAAATCGTGACCAGTATCAATGCTAGTCCACCGGGTATGGCAATGAATTGCAGCGTATTCACATCAGGTTCTTTCAAACTCGTCCAGCCCTGTTGCTCCGGGAAAAAATCGGGACTGAGGGGCGTTTCACCTTTGACCAGGCGCATTGGGGTTTCCATTTGAATTAAATTGTGGCGTTTTTAACTCGTTCATTGTGTTACCATTTTACTGAAAAATTTGAATAAAGTTTCAACAGAAAAACAATTATTCCAGGGGGAGATTAATTTGAATTAACGCCTGTAATGATCAGCGAACCGGCGAAACCGCCATGGTTCCTTGCTGATCAGGAAAACATCATTCCGGTTATTGACAATCTTGAATTATTGTTTTAAATTAACAAAAAACCCCAATTCAGGATATATTATGAAAAGCACAGGACTCTGTATTTTGTTGCTGGCAGCCCTGGTTGTTGCCGGGCAGGCCAAAGTGGATTATGACACCTGGTTTACCGATAAAACCATGCGGGTGGATTATTATCATACGGGAACCGCCCGTAATGAGTTTTTCAGTCTGGATCAGGTTTACCAGGAAGGCGAATGGCCCGGCAGCCGCGTTAATCTTGCCGATACGCTCAACCTTGGCAAATACCTGGTCAAAGTGTTTGATGAAGCAACCGGGCGTTTGGTGTATTCACGGGGGTATTGTACCGTGTTTGGCGAGTGGCAAACCACAGTAGAGGCGCTCAGCGGCAGCGTTTACAGAACCATGCACGAAACCGTGCGGTTTCCCTTTCCTAAATATCCTATCAAACTGGTGATCGCTGTTCGCAACCGGCAGAATGAATTTATCGATACATTCAGCGCCGGCATCGAACCGGGCTCCCGTTCCATCAATCTGGAAAAGCGTGACCTGCCCTGGAAAACGGAACAGTATCTGGATAACGGGTCTCCCAAAAAAAAGGTGGATATTGTCATTATGGGTGACGGCTATACGCATAAAGAGATGGGTAAATTCCGTCAGGATGTTAAACATTATACAGAACAACTTTTTAACAGCCAACCGTTCAGTTCCAGAAAAAATGACTTTAATATCCGGTTGGTATTGGTAGAATCGGCGGAATCGGGCATCGATGAACCGCACCTGGGCAACTGGCGGCAGACGGCGCTGGGGGCCAGCTATAATTCGCTGGACTCGCCGCGTTATGTTTTAACCCTGGCCAATAAAGAGGTTCGCGATATTGCGGCGCTGGTCCCCTATGACCAGCTCTATATCCTGGTTAATTCGACCCGCTATGGCGGCGGTGGAATTTTTAACTGGTATGCCACCAGTTTTACGGGGCATGCTGAAGGACAGCCGGACTGGTGGGCCGATTATGTGTTTACCCATGAATTCGGGCATTCCTTTGCCGGGCTGGCGGATGAGTATTATACCTCCGACACGGCGTATGAGGAATTTTATGCAGAGGGAATCGAGCCCTGGGACCCGAACATAACCCGGCTGCTGAATCCGGCGCAACCTAAATGGGCCGATTTGATCACCCCCGGTACGCCTGTTCCAACTCCCTGGGGTAAAGCGGCTTATGACTCCCTGGGGGTTACGCTGCGTTCTTGGCAGCGGGAGACGCCGGAATATATCATGATCGAGCAACAAATGCAGCGACTGTTGGCCGATGCAAACTCTCTGGCGCAAACCGGGTGTTATGAAGGCGCCGGTTATATGGCTACCGGCATGTTCCGTTCCGCGCCGGATTGCCGGATGTTCTCCAAAAGCCTCACGCCTTTTTGTCTGGTGTGTCAGAGAGCGATCAATAGGATGATTGATTTTTATACCAGATAGAGAGTATCCTGCCGGGACAATGTGCTATGCTATGCACCTGGGTGGTGTGCAGCACATTGTTTGTAGCCGCATGTTAATGCCGGACATGTTGTCCGGCAAAGATAATTGGCAACAGCCCCTTGTTCCAGGGCTGGAAACCCTACCTCTGCTTGCTTCTGGACAAGGGCATCCGCGAGGGATGCCCCTACAGTTGCTACTTGGGATGTGAACCCCTGCAGGTTTTCAGTGTGGTCCACCTGGGGTACGAGTCTGCTATAAAGAAAATTCTATGAATTCGAGCCTGTTCATACTTTTACTGGATTTGCGGCGAGGTGGCTACACTTTGTTACGTACTGTCCAGAAAATATCGTCTCGATACGTCCGTCCTGCTTGGCGGGACGGACTACTCGACGACCGGTTATTCTAAAATATATTACGGTCATCGGGTAGTCCCGTTGCTTTACCTTTCGGGATGTATTGAGATGACCAAAAAGCGGCTCGGCAGGTTCTCAGTGTGGTCCACCTGGGGCGCAGGGCTGCTATAAAGATAAGGCTATGACTACGAACCTGTTCATACTTTTGCTGGATTTGCGGCGAGGTGGGCTACACTTTGTTGCGTACTGACCAGGAATGTCGTCTCGATACGTCCGGCATTGTTATTAAACCGGGCGAAGCATCTTTGTTGGGACCGGTTGACTTGAATAATTAGTCCGGAACAGATGCTTCGCCCCTACCAATAAATTGTTTCCCCAGTGCGATCCTGGTAGTTTGAGGATTGGTCTGCGACCCGGCAGTATTACCTGTCGCAACCCAAAACAATAACCGGGTGTGCCTTGCTGAAAAACAGGTGAAAATAGATTATCTGGCCATAATAACCAGGTTTGTCGCACCGGATATTAAATTTTAGCGATAGATGATTATATTACTGTACAAAATAAATGTTACTGTTTAAACCATATCTGTAATTAATATGGCAAAAATTTGCTTTGTTTACGGCAAATTATAAACGAAAAAAAAAAAAAAACACGAAAAAATAAAATTTATCTTGACTTTTAAAAAAGAATACACTATTTTCAGCATACATACTCCCACGCTAAAATTGCCAGGGTTTAGTTAAAAGCGTTGGGAATATGGGTTATATGTGACGGGCGATTGTATATAATATATTATTTTACGAGCTTATATTATATTGCTCCGACACGGACTGATTTTGGGGCCCGGGGCGGAATGAACTTTAAATTGTGATTACATATATAATTGTCTTTTAGATATTAATTTTTAAAAATAATATAGGAGCTGCAATGGTTATTAAACAAATTCCTACCTGGAAAACCAAAACATATAGTCTATTTTCCCTGATAACAGTTATTCTTCTTTTAATGTTAAATTGTCACCGAGACCTGGGTATAACCGACCCCATAAAGTTACCGCCCGAACCGGACTGGCCGGTGGGTGAATGGATTTTAACCGGGCTTGAAAATGATGATATCGTATCTGTTGGCGTTCACCCGCAAAAACATAATATAATACTAGCCGGCAGCTATTTTAATTATAGCTCTCAAAAACCGGCTCGACTATACCGTAGTGAAGATTATGGCGCTACCTGGGATACCCTGGCTGTTGGTGAGACCAAGGGGTATAGAAATTTTATCTTTAATCCCTTTAACCCGGATATAGTTTATGCCGTTGGCGGTGAACGCCTCTTGCAAAGCGATAACATTGGTAAAAGCTGGCAGGATATTACCGGCTCAATTGTTACCAATTGGGAGACATTTACATGCTGCATGGCTTTTAATCCATTAGATCCAAATGAAGTATATGTAGGAACCAGTGGTTTTATGGGTGGGGAATTATATAAAAGTAATAATATAGGAAAAAGCTGGGAATGTATAACCCAAAATATTACAAATAACAGCATTACCGATATAGCTATCAACCCGAAAAAAACAAATGTACTGTATTTTAGCACAGATATGGATGGCAATGTCTGGAAAAGTGAAAATTCAGGTAAAAGTTGGGTACTAACTGGATTACACGGGACAGCCACTGCAACGATGGATTTAATGATTGATAATAATAATACAAATATAATGTATGCCGCAAGTGAAGAAATTGAAATTAAAGATATAAAAATAGAGTATGGGGTTATGAAATCAACAAATGGTGGTAATACCTGGAAACAATTTAACAATGGCTTACCGAATTGGTATAAATCCATCCAAATTGAAAAAAATTACCGCACCGGAGATTTGTATGTTATTACTACCTATAGTAATAACGGTGAGATATACAAGTATAACAACAACCTTGAAAGATGGGAAAAATTCGGTATAGAAAATGTAATAACAAGCTTTTATAAAAGTCATTTTACTTTTTCTCCTGATTATCGTTACCTGTACCTGGCTTGCAAAGGGGTTTATGTAATAAAATTATACTAAAAGAAAGGAGGTACTAACAACACATGCATTAATAATTCATATAAAAGTTATAACAAAAAGAAAGGAAATAACATGAGAAAAGCATTGTATTTGTTAATTTTTATGTTTGCCTTGAATTTACAACTAGCTTTTAGTTTTGAAAAAACTAAAATGGAGTGGCAAGGTAAAGAGATTGAGGTGGCAAAAAATGAGGTGTTGGTTACCTTAACAGACCAGAAAAAAATTGATGAGGTTAACAATTATTTATCAACACAGAAATTTAAAATAATTCATGGACCGGATAAATTAGGGGTAATGTTAATATCAATTCCTCAAGAGAAAACTTCTCAAACTGCAATAGAAAACTTGAAAAAAAACGAAATGTTAAAAAATATTGAGCCAAATATCATAACACATATTTCTACAACACCCAATGACTCATATTTTGGAAATCAATGGGGGCATACAAAAATCAGTTCGCCTTCAGGGTGGAATATTGAAACAGGATCTCCGGCTGTTATGGTTGGTGTGTTGGATTCCGGTATTCCAATGCAAAATGGCGTTTTATCGCATCCGGATTTAAATGACAATCGCATAGAACTTGGTTATGATTATGTATATTATGATAATGAACCACGTGATTTATGCGGACATGGAACTCATGTTGCAGGCATAATTGGCGCAGAAACAAATAACTCAGCCGGTGTAGCCGGTACAAGTTGGGGTACGCAATTATATATTGTTCAAGCTTTTGGCGATGATGGAATAGGTACTCTTGCAGCTTTTTATTATGGAGTTATTGATGCCGTTGACGAAGGTGCAAAAATAATTAATTATAGTGGTGGGGGTACTGTTTCATCAACTTATTATACAGATGCAATTGTTTATGCCCTTAATAGGAATTGCTTAATAGTAGCTGCTGCCGGGAATGAAGCTGCTTCAGTAATTTATCCGGCAAAATATTCGCCATCATATAATAACGTTATGGCTGTATCCGCTACCAATTATAATGATACTTATGCCTCTTATACAAACAGAGGGGTAGAAATATGTGTGGCAGCACCTGGCGGAACTGGCCTTCCATTTGGGGTAGATGATATTTTTTCTACAACACCGAATTATTATTTTGCTTTACAGAGTGAAGGGGTAACCCAAAATTACGGTTATATGTCTGGAACATCAATGGCGGCTCCTTTTGTTTCCGGGCTTGCTGCATTAATTCAATCAACGAATTTAGATCTTTCGCCGGAGCAAATTAGACAGACTATTCAATTATCAGTTGACGATTTGGGTGCTTCCGGGTTTGATAATTATTATGGCTATGGCCGGATTAATGTAAACAAGGCTTTACATAATTTATATGTACCGGAAATCTATTCAACTATACAAACCGCTCTAGATGCCGCAGCAACAGGACAAAATATTATTTTACATTCAGGTTCACAAACACTTGCCAGTAATTTAGTGATCCCGGATAATATCGCCCTTGTAGTACAATCCGGTACAACTCTTAATTTGAATAATTTTTGTATTGAAACAGAATCCGGTGAAATTATTGTGGAATCCGGAGCTACAATTTTGCCTAAAAAAATAATGCGTGAAGATCATTATACTGATGACATTAAAGGCCTGTACCCAATTATCGAGGCTGCAATGGATTCATCTGAAACTGATGAAAACATAGTACTAGGTGCTGGGACTTTTACAGAAAATGTTGTTATGAAAGATCATCGTTATTTTGAAGGCAAATCAAAAACTCAGACTATAATAAACGGTACCTTTATTTTTGCCGATATTGAATTTGGTGAGCTTGACAAAGTAAAAGTCAATAATGATATTGTTATTGATGATTGTTCTGATATTACTTTATCCAATGTCATAGCAAAAGATATTGTCGAAATAGAAAACACTGCAACTGTTTATATTGGTGATTCCGAATTTACTAATAATGGCTTTCTTGATACATATCAAACCTATAATGTAGAAACAGAATACACGGATTTCCTATATAGTACAAATTATGGAATTATTACCGGCGATACGGACCTTGATATTTGGTACAATACCATAATGAGCAAAAACAGAGGTCTCCATTGTGCTATTGGTAACAATGTTGATATTTATTACACAGATTTCTGTAGCAATACTTATGATATATTTAATACTTCCAGTCTGTACATTGATATTTGGCAAATGGGTTCCATGTCTTCCTGTCCACCGCCATTATCCGGTTCAAATATTACACTGCATTATCCTTGTGAGGTTTGCGATTTAGGCAAGTCGAACCCGGATGAAATACTTCCTGAATATTCTCAATCATGGGAAGGTATTGATGATTCACCCGAGGGATTGGAATTCGCTGAACTACGAGACCTGTATCGCGCCCTCAAAGTTGATAGACGCCAGGCTCGTAAAGATAGCATCCGCTACGACATTAGCAAATATGCGCCAAAATACAACCAAGTGATTGACGGCATGAAGCAATTTGTAGGGAAATATCCTGATAGCGAAGAAGCAAAACATGCAATAAAATTAATCGATTTCTGCTATCGCGCTTTAAAACAAAGAGATACTTTTGCCGCATACCTCGTCGCTCTCGGCAAGGATGCAAAATACAAATCCCTGCAATCTGCCATCAAAAGCCAGTTCATTCCTTATTACCTGGGCAAAGGCGAGTATCAAACTGCGCTGACCCTGACCGACGAGGTGATGAAGGCGCAAACCGATCCTGAAAATGCTTTGTATTACCTGTACCGCAAAGGCGTTATTTATCACAAGTATTTAAAAGACGCCGCCAAAGCGGAAGCGATCTACAAACAGGTGATCGATACCGATCCCAATTCGGCCATGGCGTTTTCCGCCGGGGTGCGTTTGGGCAAACTCGGTAAAGTGTACGAAGGTGAAAACAAGCCGTCTGCCGACGAACCGGAAGTAAAATTTGCGATTCGCAACCATCCCAATCCGTTCAACCCGGTTACCAACATCCAGTTCGACCTGCCGGCGGCGGATCATGTTACCTTAAAAGTCTATGATGTAACGGGCCGCGAGGTGGTTACCCTGGTCGATGCGCTGCAAGGCTCTGGCTCGCACACCATCGCCTGGAACAGTCAGGATAAATTCGGCCAACGCGTCGCCAGCGGCATGTATTTCTATCGCATCGAGTACCGGGGCCAGGTTCTCACCAACAAGATGATCTTAATGAGGTAAGTTATGTGTATTTCTGTTTTATCCCCAATAAAAAACCGGACAAATAGCTGATGTAAAAGCTCTTTGCCCGGCCTGAGTAAAACCAAAACCCGGCGCTGTCACGCCGGGTTTTTTAATATAAGCAATAACCTGGAACGGAACAACAGTTTTTAAGAAATTTTACTACATCCCCGCCGCTATGAACAAACTACCAAATTGTGGTTAAAAAGTACCTTTATGTAATTACCCGTCACATACCTTGTTTAACTTGACTGTAAAAGTGGCCATAACCCTTTGTTTTTCAATAGCTGTACGCCTGTTCATCACCGGCAAACAGACGCTTTACCGGTATAAATTTTGCAACAACCGGTATGGAGTTTTATATATGTACAGATTTTACAGGAAAAAATTTGATCGATATTACTAAAAAGCTGCAGGATCTGATTGAACCGGCGATTCTGGAAGAAATTCAGAATGCCTGCGCTTTAAAATATAATATTGGCCTGGCTTTGTTCGATGAAAGCAATATTCAGCTTACCGCCTCGAACCGCAATTTTATTAATGATGAATTCGACCATAACCTGGAATTTCTGGATGTATTGTTTCATCCCCAGTTCAAAGACAGCCGCCTGGAGAGCAAACTGGCAAGCGGCAAAACTGTCTATACCAGCTTTTGTAACGGCGAATTGCTGCGCGCCGTTATTCCGGTTAACTTTCGGGAACAGCTTTTTCTGAAAATTTGCCTCATTCAGCGGGCGTCAAGGGAAAGTGACGCCGGGGAGTTGGTTGAACGGCTTAAACAAGCCTTTGCCGGCGTTGAAATACCCGAATATATTTTTGAACATACCCTGACCGAACCGGACAGCGAACTGGCGTTTGTGGCGGAAAACCTGAAAAATCAACTGCTGCATTTTCTGGAAGCGGCTTTTGAACGCTCCAAAGTATTACAATTGAATGAAGATTTGCTGCCCGAACTGGCGGTCGATGACCTGGATAAAGATGAAAATAACCTGGTCTTTACCTCCCCGGCGCATGTCATACTCGACGCGACCCCGGGAATAACTTCCTTGTTGGGGTTTGCAAATACTTTTGAACTGACGGGATTGAATTTTATTACAAGCCTGGTATTGTTGCAGGAAGAGCAACAAACAATTATCAAGCAGTTACAGCAGGCCGGCAAGCTGAACTGGTATTCTACAATATTAAAATGCTGTAATGAGCAAACCCTGCACGCCAAAATTAAAATTTCTCCGCAGACCCTGGATAAACTGGTGATCGGTTATGAATATACCATACTCGCCCACAGCGCTTCAACCGGCGAAAATATAACGAATATCACCGCAGCTGAAAATGCAGGGATTGATAATGAACCGGCAGTAGTGAAAGAAGAAACACTCACTGATATTAAGCCGGATCAGACTCCTGAAAATCCTTTTCTGCTGCCGGAGACGCATATTGCGGAAATGTTCGACGCCCTGCCTAATCCGGTAATGGTTTTGGATGACAAGAACCGCATTTCAGTATGGAACCGGGCGCTGGAAAATATTTTCAATATACCCGCCAAATCAGTCATCGGCACCGATATTTCCGAACTGTTGTTGAACGAGTGCCGCATGCAATGGCAGGAAATGCGCGTCAAATATAAAAACGGCGACGCCAATAAAAAACAACAGCAAAACCAATCCTTATGCTTCCTTACCCGCGAAGGCGACACGGTTATGGCAACCCTGTCCCTCGGCAGTTCTATAATTTTACACAAAGAGTATACCACGCTGATTTTTAAAGAGTGGCAATATCAAACCCAATGTAATACATCATTGCAACAACATCTACATTCGATTATCAATTCAAAAGCAGCGTTGCTGATAACTGATGAAAATGGGGTGATAACTACAATCAATAATGCCGCTTTAGCCTGGCTGGAAATGACCGGCGAGGCGGTGTTGAATAAAAATATTCAGTTATTATTTCAGGAAGATACCGCACAAATCATCAGTCAGATCCTGCAATATAAAGGAACCGGGCCCCGGAATTACATTGCCCAGTTACGGCCCGAAATACTGGAAGGAAAGATCACCAACCTCAAAGTCGCCCGACTGGAAAATCCCGACATCAAGCAAATTTTTTTATTGTGGGAACTACAGGAGCAGGACGGCGAGCAAAACAACAGTGCCCCCAAACCCGCAATGAACAAAACTCAAAAGCTGGAATACTTGCTCACCATCTTTCCCAAAATCGCCCGGCATTTTGATAAAATTTCCACCGACCTTTACCACAACACCTCATCATTACTGCTGCATGAAAATATGGACGATGAGATCAGGGAGCATATTGTCAAAATCAAAAAAATCGCCCAGCGCACAGCATCCTTAAAACAAGAGTTACAGTATTTTAGCCGGGTAGAAAAACCGGCCCTGGAAGAAATTGACCTGAATGTCAAGTTACAACAATGGATAGACAGTTTACGCCAGCCGTTGCCCAAACACCTTACATTGGAACTGAATCTCAAAAATACTGCCGCAGTTATTCAGGCAAACAGCCGTCAGATCAAACACATACTTAAAACATTGATCAAGAACGCCGCCGAGTCTTATTCCACAACCGGAAAAATATTTATTCATACCCGTTTGCACACGGTCAAGGCGGATGAAACGGCCGACTTGAATGGCCAAAAAGACAAAACCTTTGTTGTTCTTGAAGTGATAGATTCCGGCAGGGGAATACCGCTCAATGTACGCGAACAACTATTCGAACCATTTGTTACCACCAAGACATTTGAATTGGGACGTGGAGTGGGACTCGCTTCCGTTTATGGCATAGTCAAAAATCATAATGGCTATATTGCGGTAAAAACCCTTGAGGGACAGGGGACGATCTTTTCATTGTTTTTCCCGCTGCTGGAAATTGTAAAAACTACCGAAACCCGGACGGAGAAAGAAGCCGGAGATCTAATACTGTTGATCGATGACGACCCTGGCATTGTCGAGGTCAATTCCATAACCTTGAAACATTTCGGTTTTAATACCAAAGCTGCCAATACCGCAGAAAAGGGAATTGAAATATTCAGTGAAAATTTCAGGGACATCAACCTGGTTATTCTTGATATATCCCTGCCAGATATGCCGGGAACCGAATGCGCAGAAAAATTGTTGACGATAGCGGCTGACGTGCCCATTATCCTGTCCAGCGGTTATCATTGCGATGAGAATTATTATAAGTTTATGCAAAAAACCGGCGCGGTGTGGCTGCAAAAACCCTATACATCCAACAAACTCTACCAGGTTATTCAGGATTTACTTTCCAAAAAAGGAAAGTAAATCCATCCATGTTTTAATCAGATAGCAAACCGGAAATTGATAATATCCCCGTCTTTAACAATATATTCTTTACCTTCCAGGCGCACCAGGCCATCAGCCTTGCATTTGACCATGTTTTCGTATTTCATAAAATCATTATAATGGACAATCTCGGCGCGGATAAAGCCGCGTTCGAAATCGGTGTGAATGGCTCCGGCTGCCTGCGGGGCGGCGGTATTCTTGCGGATCGTCCAGGCTCTCACCTCATCGCTGCCGACAGTAAAAAATGATACCAGGCCCAGCAGGTCATACGATGTCCGGATCAATACATCCATAGCCGATTGTTTGATGCCCAGATCCTGACGAAAAGTGGCGGCTTCTTCTTCAGCAAGCTGGGAAATTTCCATTTCAATTTGCGCCGATATAGCCAATATCGTGGTCAGCGCCTGGTTCTGCCGTTCCCGGAATGGCTCCAGCAGGCTGGTATTGTTAGCAATATCGCTTTCACTGATATTAACAACAATAATGAGCGGCTTTAACGTCAGGAACTGGTAGCCGCGTACCATAAATTCTTCTTCCGGGGCAATGTGCAGTAACCGCAGCGGTTGTTCATTTTCCAGCGAGGCTTTGCATTTTTCCAGCAGGGCATATTCGCGCACATCCTGATCCAGCTTTTTGGATTTCATTTGCTTTTGCAGTTTTTGCATACGATTTTCAACAATCGACAAATCGCTGATGATAAAATCGGCTTCAATCGTATCCAGGTCCCGCTTGGGGTCGATGGTTTCTTGCGGATGGGGCACATTATCATCCTTAAATGCCCGAACTACGGCCAGAAGGGCATCCACGGTTCGCACTTGCCCTAAAAAGCTGTCGCTAAAGCCGCCTTTTTTCTGCTCGGCTGGATTTAATCCCGCCAGATCGATATAGTCGATTATTGCCGGGGTTTTCTTTTTCGGCACAAAGATAGTATTCAGTTTTTCCAGCCGGTCATCGGGCACTTGTACAATAGACTGGTGCGCATCGGTTTTCCCGGTCATAAAAGCCCCTGTATCTACATTAGAGCCGGTGAGAGCATTAAATAAAGTGGATTTGCCTGAAAGCGGCAATCCTACTATTCCAATTTTCATGATTTTCCCTGTATTTTTTAGTAATAATACACTTTATTGTTTTTGTAACTCTGGCGGTGTAAATATAGGTTAAAGGTAGTCTTTATGCAAGTGAAATATGATGAATAATATTTGCTGAACAAGTGTAGAGGTAAATTAGTACTTTTAAATATTGAAAAAAATCTCTAATTTTAATAAAGCTTAACCAGTCATAACAGGAAAAATTAATGATACAACGAAAAACAACCGGATCGATGGTATGTCCGGGCTGCGGGCGGTTGATCTCGGTAAATGCACAAGAGTGCATTCATTGCGGCCGCAAAAATCCCGGTTTGTGGGGGTATAGCCCGGCAATAAAAAAACTACTGGGTGGCGCCCCAGGGGTTATAACCCTGCTCACCGGAGCGTGTATAATTCTGTATGTCATCAGCATTTTATTAGATGTCTCGGCCTTGCTGCAACCGCGCGGTCTTTTTGGTCTGCTGGCGCCCGACGATCAGGCCCTGTACCGTATGGGTATGACCGGACGCTATATGATTGCACAGGGTAAATGGTGGACGTTGATCACCGCGATCTATTTACACGGCGGGGTGCTGCACATCCTTTTTAATGTGTTGTGGCTGCGGCAGCTTGGTTATATGGTTCAGGAACTGTTTGGATCGTCCCGTACATTTTTATTATTTACACTGACGGGGGTGGCGGGTTTTGTCGCTTCGACGCTGCTGAGTCCGTATCCTACTATTGGCGCATCGGGTTCGATTTTCGGCTTACTGGGCGCACTGGTGTATTATGGCAGAAAGCGCGGCGGTCAGTTTGGAACGGCCATATACCGGCAAGTGGGCAGTTGGGCGCTGGTGATGTTCCTGTTCGGTTTTATGATGCCGGCAGTAAATAATCTCGCCCATGCCGGTGGATTTATCGGCGGGTACCTGTTTGCAGGCTTGCTGGGATATCAGGAACGATCCCGTGAAACTGCCGGGCACCGTTTTATGGCGATGATTGCCCTGGGCGTTACGATCGGCAGTTTTTTGCTATCCTTTTTAGGTAAATAGATCGCTGACCAGCCCGGTCCGGATGAGCGTTTTTTATTACAGGAACCGGACTGATGTTGATTACTAATAAATATTCGGTAGAGTACAAATCCCTGAAAAACACATAACCATTACAAATGATGGATTGCTGAAAGGAAATGACCATGAAAAAAGTTTTACTCGTAATATTGGCGTTAAATATTACCCTGTTGGCTTTTTGCAGTAAACCTGTAGTACAAACGGCAGAACAGGAACAAGAAGTAAAAAATGTAATTAATGATTTTTATAAAAGTTTCGATTTAAAAGACATTCCCGCTTTGATGACTTTTTTTCGTGATGATTTTATGTGGTACACAGCCAATGGTATGATATTGACAAACAACAAGTTTGCAGCTTTTTTTTCACCAATCTTTGAAAACTGGAAATATGTTACAACAGAAGTCAATGTTTTTGATATCCGTATTGAAGGCACTATGGCGGTAGCCCGGTTCAGCACTAAAATGCAGACTGATATAAAAACAACATCGATCAAGAACCTGCATACCATGGTTTTAATCTATCAGTTCGGAGAATGGAAAATGTGGCATCACCAGGAGTCGATGCAATAACCGGGTAAAAACCTGCACCCCCTGTAATTACAAAGGAGGTATCGTATGAACGGGAATAAAAAAGCGCCGCTCTTTGCGCTGGTTTTACTGCTCTCATGTCATTCCGGACAAAGAATAGAATGGCGGCCCGGGCAGTGGCTGTTGCAGCCGGATACCTTGAATACCGGCATACAGGAGCGGTGGTTCGATACCGGTTATACCCCGCGAGACTCTGTAATTATTGAAAACTTGTCCGCCGATCATTTGCCGTCAACATGGAATGATTCGGGGCTGGTCTGGTATTTTAACGATTTTACTATTGACGATAAACACAATATTGCCCTGGCGATCCCCGCGCTGCACGATTCCGGCACAATCTGGATCAACGGGCAGCTTGTGGGCGCGCAATCAGGAGAACTCACCGAACAATTCGATTTAAGCACATTTTTAAATTCCGGGCACAACCGGATGGCCATCAGAGTCCGCTATCATAACCGGCCGGCAGGAATTACAGGAGAAGTAACTATGTTCAGGTTTTTTCACAAAAAAGAATTGACCAAAAGCAAACTGGCGTTACAACAAGCCCCGCAGCCCCCGGATTGGGCAAAAAATGCAATTATTTATGAAGTTAATGTGCGTCAATATACCCAGGAGGGCACTTTTAACGCCTTTGCCGACCATTTATCGACACTCAAAGAAATGGGAGTAAATATCCTGTGGTTTATGCCCATTCATCCGATTGGAGAAAAGAACCGCAAAGGCACGTTGGGCAGCTATTATTCAATCTCGGATTATTATGGCGTCAATCCGGAATTCGGTTCTCTAGATGATTTTAAACGCCTGGTGCAAAAAATTCACGATATGGGAATGTATACGATCATCGACCTGGTGATTAATCATACCGCCTGGGATAACCCGATGATCACGGAGCATCCTGAATGGTACTCGCAAAACCATAAAAATGAAATTCTTGCCCCGGTGGATGATTGGACCGATGTGGCCGATTTGAATTATGACAACCCTGAATTACGCCGCTATATGACCGATATGATGACCTGGTGGGTTAAAGAGATCGGCATCGACGGCTATCGCTGCGATGTGGCGGAGATGGTGCCGGGCGATTTCTGGAAAGCGGCCATTGCGGAAGTGGAAAAGGTTCGGCCCATCTTTATGCTGGCCGAAGGCGAGGCGCCGGATTTGCATGTCAATGGCTTCCACATGACCTATGCCAGCCAGATGTACCGGCTTTTTAATGCGATTGCCCGTGGTGAAAAGAAAATATCCGAGATCGACCTGTATTTGCAACGCGAACAGTTCCAGTATCCGCAAGGCGCCATGCGTATGCGCTTTACCAGCAACCATGACCAGAATTCCTGGGACGCTACGGCAGTGACGCGGTTGGGCGAACAAGGCGCCAAAGCCTTTGCGGTGCTGACGTTTACCCTGCCCGGCAATCCCCTTATTTATAGCGGACAAGAAGTCGGTTCAACAAAAAAATTGGATTTCTTTGAAAAAGACTTGATCGACTGGCGGGATAGCGAATTCCGGTCATTATACACAACCTTGGCCGATACTTATAAAAAGCATCCGGCGTTGTATAACGGCAGCATGACTCGCCTGAAAAGTAAGCAGAGCTATGCGTTTAGTCGTGAAAAGGGCCAGGATCGCGTACTGGTTCTGGTTAACCTGACCGGCAAAACCTGTCGTGAAAAGATAGAGTTCAAAGACCTAAACGGCAATTTCACCGAGTTGTTCAAAGGCACAACCCTTACCCTGCACAACAGCGCTGTGGATATCGAGATGCAGCCCTGGGAATACCGGGTTTATATCGCAGAGCGTATCACCCGCTAAAAGGAGTTTATATGCAAAAAATCGGCTTTATCGGCCTGGGCATTATGGGAAACTCGATGTGTTTGAACCTGCTCAAAGCCGGGTTCCCGGTCACCGCCTGGAATCGCACCCGCGTTAAAATGCAGTCGGTTATCGACGCCGGGGCGCAGGCGGCCGCATCCCCGCAGCAAGTTGCGGAAAATGCGGAAATCATCATCACCATGGTATCCGATTCCCCGGATGTGCAAGAGGTTATTCTTGGCGACGCCGGTGTGATTAAAGGCGTTAAATCCGGAAGTGTAGTCATCGATATGAGCACTATTTCTCCTGCGGTTACCCGCGATATTGCCGCCGAACTAGGCAAAAAAGGCGTGGCTATGCTGGATGCGCCAGTCAGCGGCGGGGATAGCGGCGCGCGCAATGCCACCCTGGCGATCATGGTCGGCGGCGAGGCAAAGGTGTTGGAACGCTGTATGCCGGTGTTTATGGCGATGGGCAAAACCGTCACCCATGTCGGCGTTAACGGCATGGGACAAACAGTGAAGCTCTGCAACCAAATCCTGGTATCTGTGACCAACATGGCGGTGTGCGAGGCCATCCTGTTTGCGCGCAAATCCGGTGTAGAGCCGCAGGTGATGATCGAAGCGGTAAAGAACGGCGCGGCCGGCTCGTGGCAGCTCTCCAACCTGGGACCCAAAATGGTCGCGGGGGATTTTAATCCCGGCTTTATGATCGACTTGCAGCAAAAGGATTTGCGGCTGGCGCTGGAAACCGCCCTGGTAACCTGCACGCCGTTACCCGCCACCGACCTGGTGCACCAGTTATTCGACGATTGCCAGGCGCACGACGAAGGCCGCCTCGGCTCCCAGGCGTTGTTCAAAGCGTTGCTGCGGCTGGCGGGGGAATAATGTTTTGCAGGATGGGGGATTGCCCTTTGAGTTTGACGGTGTTTTAATTGTTACAAAATGTTTGAAATTGACTGAAGAGTAAAATAAAAACCATAATTAAGGAAATCCTCCATCCTGTTACTGATAGTTTACTGGAATTACTTGTTTTCTTTAAAATAATGGTTAGCGGGTTCGACCTGTGAAAATCATGTTAGTGGAAGAAGACTGAAATAATGGAGTACTCGATTGAAGAACATAAGCACCGATTTGCAGCTTGGGCGGCCGGTAGAGCTGCAAGTGTGAACGGTTGCCGCTTTCCCGTGGAAGAGGGTAAGACCATCTTAGAAAAAGCGGGAATGAAAGAGCTGATATACGGTCCTGATCGTTTGCCATTGCCCAAGGATATTGACATAATGCACCGAGAGTGGCGATCAAGGATCATAAAAGCCGCCGCTAACTACCCTTTTACTCATGGCGTGGCCGCTAAACTTATCAACATCTATCTCAAGGCTTGTTTTGTCTGCGCAGGTTACGACGAGCACGAACGAGTCCGCGCGCTACATCCTCCAATTGACAGCCTTCTTCTGAAAGAGCTTTCTGAACGGCACATTGGAGGACGTAGAGCCATTTGGGACGAAGCAATAGGAATAAGATGGTCAAAATTTAGTTCAGACCAATACGAGAAGGTTATTACCAACATTCGGCAAGCTATGGGAGACGCACCGCTTTGGGAGGTCGAGAAGTATTGGAGGGGCTATCAAAAAAGAGTCCGCTAACAAATGCGATAACCCGAGGCGGTAAAATATCGGGCTATTTTACCGAAAGGTAGTCACGCCCGCGCGGATTACGCTGGTGTTAGCCTTGAATATTTATAAGAGAGTGTTACGTTGTTTAAACCTGCAAAGAAAGGAAAAAAATGAGCAAGATTGCATATCTTTATGTATTTGATACGATGGCAGATTGGGAACCAGGTTATGTTATAGCCGAACTAAATTCAGGACGGTATTTTAAGGATAAAACGTTGAAATATGACGTAAAGACCGTTAGTTTAACACAGGAGCCGATTACGACAATGGGTGGCATCACAATACTCCCGGATTTGACTATTCACCAATTGACGGCTCATGAGGCTGGCGTATTGATCTTACCTGGCGGCGATACCTGGTTAGAATCTCTCCATGCTCCTCTTTTTAACCGCGTGAGCGAGTTTTTACAGGCGCACATTCCTGTTGCTGCGATTTGTGGGGCAACGTTCGGTTTAGCGGCACATGGGTTTCTAAACAATCGTCAACACACCAGTAATAATCTTGACTATCTCAAAGCAATCTGTCCAACTTATAAAGGAGAGCCATTCTATCGCCACGAACCGGCAGTCATTGACGGGGAGCTGATTACTGCGTCAGGAATTGCGCCGCTTGATTTTGCCTGTACGATCCTGGACAAGCTTGAGGTCTTTTCCCCGGCGACCCTTGAGGCATGGTATAAATTATACCAGACGCACGAAGACAGGTATTTTTTTGCTCTGATGGCATCTTTACCACAGGTTCCATAAGAGTTTGTAGGACGGGGGATTTCCCTTTGTGAAAGAGTATTTGTAATAGTTATATGATGATATTGATAAATGGGATTGATTTAAATACTTCAATAATTGATAAATTCCCCATCCTATCAGATAGCTTTTATAAAATATTTCTTGCATTTTTCCATAAAGTTCATTTAATTTTATCGACATTTGATATAAACTATGTTACACAGGCGGCGGATTTTTTGTATGTTGTATAATATACGATTTTTTAATAGTTAAGAAAAAAGTTTGCTGTTTTTTAAAAAGAGAAACATAATATTAAAGCCAAAATTATTAGACCCAGTTCGGGTTACGATTTAGTTTGGGTATTTCTATTTTCGAACTGATGATACTTGTTATTATAAAAATTCAAATAGTTTATTTTCCAATAGACAAAACATTTCTTCTTATTTAATAATTATTATTTGAATTTGGAAAATAAATTATCTTAGGTGTATACTTTCTCATTGTAAGGTCTACTATATGTTAAAAAGTTTATTGATAACCGTAACAGATTACAAAAAAGCAAATCATAACGCATTGAAGTTCATGATTGCTAGTTACAAAGCTCAATTGAACGTTCTATCATTTGATAATATAGTAGTTCTGTATCCAGAAAAAAACTTCCCTCAAGATTTTAGAGAATACCTTATTGCACAACAGATTGAAACTTATTCATTTGATATAGATATTTTAGAAGATACTTACAAAGTCAAATTATTATTAATAGACTTTGTAAGGAATCATTCTGACTGCTACGATTCCATATTCTATATAGATCCTGATCATTTGTTCATAAAACCATTAACAGTCAAGTCAATTATACCGGTATCCGGTTCTCTATACGTAAGCTCAGAAGTTGTGTTTGTAGATAAAAATATTGAATTAACAACTAATTACTTTATGGATAGGTATTATAATACATCTATCATATTTGGTTCTTCAGCTTCATGGTTAAGTATAATCGATAACTACAGTAAAACCTACGAAGAATTATTTTTTTTATCTAGCTACAGACATAGAGAGGAAATTGCTTTTACAATTGCTTCTAAATTGTCATCTATAGCATTAATACCTGTTCCAGAATTATTTCAATCAAACTTTAAGTTATTCAATAAGAACTGTATCGTCTTTCATTACGGTGGCGAATCAGATGATGCACATATGGTTAAGAAATGTATGTCCTATGCAAATATTGAACTTATATATGAATCCTTAATTGATCTTTCAAAAAACACATCATTTATAAAAGGGCAATGGGTAGCAAAGATTATAGTTGAGCTATTGAAAGATAAGTAGAAAAATAAGGATCAATTTTATTGTCATCAATAAATCATATAGGTCTAATACCTGACGGAAACCGACGTTGGGCGTTAAAGAATTCTTTAGATTATAAAACAGCTTACATGAAATCTATGGTGCATATTGTAAATTGTATTGGCTGGATATTTGATATGAATTTTGAAAGTATAAGCATCTATTTGTTAAGCAATGAAAACCTTAAACGTGAGCGTGAGGACATAGACTCTGTGATTTATGCGGAAGAATACCTCTTATCTGATATACTTTACCCAGTTTGTCAACAATATTCTTGTAAAGTTATTCATGCAGGTAATAGGGACTTACTACCTTATTCTATGAAAATCAAGATTGACTATCTATGCAGCATTACTAGAGATTATAAAGAAAGGACGCTATTTCTTTTGATAGGCTACAATCCAATTGATGAAATAAATACTACAATTAACCAAAATGGTTTTATTGAAATGAGTTTATTAAGTGTTCCTAAAAAGGTTGATGTAGTAATCAGAACGGCAGGAGGAGCTTCACTTCTGAGTAACTTTTTGCCAATCCAGTGTGGTTATGCACAGATATATATGGTAGATGCATTATTCAACGATCTAACAAGGCAAGAAATAGAGGCAATATTAAATACTGCATCACAGGTTAAAATGCAGTATGGCAAATAATTCGAACTTTTAACTTTAATGAGGTGTGATAATGTTATCATGGTTTATCAATAACAAAGAATGGATATTTAGTGGTATAGGCATCTTTATTCTTGGTTTATTTATAAGAAGGGCATTTAAAAATAAGGTACAAAGATCTGGGAAGAACAGTATAAATTTAATGGCCGATAGAGATATAAATTATAACTCAGCTACTAAGAAAAAAAAGGATGATTGATAAAAACAAAATACAAATCTCTGGGTCGAATTCAATAAATATTATCGGGAAAAGAGTTCAGTTTAATCTGGGCGTTACAAATGAAGAAGCAATTTTTATTATTAACAACTTATTGAACTCTCCAAAAATAGATACTGAGAAGATACTGGTAAATATCGATCAAAGAGAAAATTCTTTATATATTGATGATATTGACTTTCTCTTGGGTCAAGCTCGCATATATAAAGAGAAGTCCCTATATAAGGAAGCCTCACAATATTATAAGGTTGTGTATCATCTTGTTAACAAACGATTAAGCTCAATAGATATGAATATGTTGAAAGCTTCAATCATTTTTGATTTTGCATCTTTGCAAATGAATCAAGGGATTATCATACATCCCTTGCATAACCCGATCAATTTGTTTAATATGGCATTTAAGATTTACGAGGATGTCCATGACTATCAAAAAGCAATTTTAGCCCAAAAAGAGATTGGAGTTTGCAACCATATTCTTGGAAATGGATTATCTTCTATTAAATATTACAAAAACTGTTTTGATTTAATAAAAAATATGAGTGAGTACCGCAGACTTGAGGGTAATATATTTAGAGAAATAGGTATCGCGTTAAATGGATTAGGTAGGTATCACGATGCCGAAAAATGTTTCTTAAAAGCTATTAATTTATTAGAATTATACGGTGACAGCTGGGAAATAGGTATGGCAAATCAAAAGATAGCCATCTCATACATCGGACAAAAGAAATACGAAAGAGCTTACAACTACTTGTATAGAAGTATAAAAACATTGGATAAATCAGACGAATTATCTAAGGTCAAATCAATAGCAGCCTCTTCTTTACTATTATATAAAACTGGCAATATAGTAAAAGCAGATAAGATGATTGAAAATGGATTTCATATTTGTAACCGCTCAAATTTCTTACATCAAAAGAAGATTTTACAGAAATTATATATGTCCTATAGGAAATAAACACTATCGTATTATCAAGAAATCAACCGAACACATGTCACACTTTGATCTTATGATAGTGTTGTAATTATAAGAATAAATGTTACTGTTTTATTACGTTTAATTAAAATGTTTAGAACTTGTGGGTGAGCATGGAAATATTTAATACTTTAAAGCATTCAATAACAAGGCAAAACCCCAGCATTCATAGGTGTAATTGCCATTATGTATTGGTGTGATGATGGCATTTTCTTCACAACAGTGAATTGTTAACAATTTGATGCCATGTTATTGATACTGATATTTTATAATGGAAAATATTTCCAAATGCAATTTTATAAACTTTACCAAATTAAAGAAGATCATGTAAATTTATGGTATCGTAAATAATAGTTTGTAAATGGGGGATTTCCCTTTGTGTTTGACAATATTTAAATTGTTATAAAATATTTGAAATTGTTTGAAAATTAGAGTAAAATTATTATAGGGAGATCCCCCATCCTACTACTACCTTACCAAGTGTTTGCAGGGGAGTACGTAAAAAACAATATGCTTTTAAAGTGCAATATTAGTTGATGAAGAATGGAAAATTACATATGATTATGAACTTACCAACCTCAGAAGATTACTTCCAATCCGGAAGAGAACTGCTCAATTTCGCGTGGGATACAACCTCCGACCTTTTAACTGAATTTGATCAAGCTGATTATTACGGTTTCGCACAAGAAGAAATCTCAGAACAATACTGGGCAGCTGCCAAGAGGACACTCACTACATCTCTTGCGATTGTGCAGCAAGGTGTCGAATTCTTACTAAAAGGGAAGATTGCAGAAATTTCTCCCTATTTATTAATTTCTGATCCCCCATCTCGTTGGCCTTCACCGTATGAAAATCACGCAATAGATTTTTCAACTTTTCGCACTGTTGATGCTCAGGATTTAATACGAATCCATGATACGTTTTCTATCTTACCGCTTAGCATTTCCTTTGCAGAGAAATTTCATTCGTTGCGCGAGAGAAGAAATGTCATCATGCATTCTCCTGGGAACGGAATTACTGTGCACGTCACAGAAGTAATTGAGGCTATTCTATTTGTGTATAAGGCACTATTCCCAAAGGAGAACTGGCCAACGATTAGAAGAAAATTTCTTGAAAGAGGTCCAAATTCAGAATTAGGGGGAGGAGATTACGCAACAAACCGAGCATGCTGGGAGATTTCGATAATATTGAGTCTCCTTAAACCCACTCAGGTCAAGGCTTTCCTTGGGATTGATCCAAAGCAACGTGCTTATTTCTGTCCTAAGTGCTTGAACATGGCAAACACTGATGCTGGTTTTGATTTCCCTCTGGCGGTACTACGCCCAAAAAGTATTTCGGCGACACGGTTGTATTGCCCTGTATGTAATGAGGAACATGAAGTTAAGAGACAGGGTTGTGAAAAGAAAGGTTGCCCGGGTAATGTCATTGATCCAGAATATAGTACTTGCCTTACATGCGGTTTTTAACCCTGGTACCCAATCGGGTTTTGTAGAATGGTGGATTTCCCTTTGAGTTTGACGGTGTTTTAATTGTAACAAAATGTGTGAATTGGGTTGATGATTAAAATAAAACATAATTGGGGAAATCCCCCATCTTTCAAGTCGAAGTAATAAATATTTTAAAAGGGGAATTTATGACACAATATCAAAGATTATATATTCCAGGTGGGACCTATTTTTTTACATTGGTAACCTATAACCGTAGACGTCTTTTTGATGTTCCTGATGCTCGGCAGGTTCTAAAGGAAGTGTGGAAATCCGTACAAACAAAATACCCGTTTACACTCGATGCCTTTTGTTTATTACCGGATCATTTGCATTGTATGTGGACATTGCCGGAAAATGATTCACAGTATTCAAAAAGATGGAACCTTATAAAAGGATTATTTTCAAAAAAGTATCAACCTGAAATAAATGATTACATCAAAAAATGTGATTCTCGTATTAAAAAGCAGGAAGCAACATTTTGGCAGCGACGGTTTTGGGAGCATTATATTCGAGATGAAGATGATTTTGAAAAGCATTTTGATTATATCCATTATAATCCGGTTAAGCATGGATATGTAAAAAATCCGATTGATTGGGAATGGTCAACATTTGCCAAGTATTTGCACATGGGTAATTATGAACCGGATTGGGGTGTAATAGAATCAAAACAAATTATCGAATTAAAAAGTACAGGTGAATAAAATAAAATTTTTCGTGTGATAGGGCCTTGCTTTAAATTTTTTGTAGGATGGGGTCTTGCCCGTTGTAAAGGAAAGTATCTTTAATTACGAACAGCATTTGCCAAAAACACATATCCAGAATAATGCAATGTCAGGGCAAGACCCCATCGAACGTTGAGATTGTTAATTTAAATGGTAGCACATAAGAGGATGTTGTTAAATTGGAACAATGCTTGCTTTTTGTGTAATTATTGGTGTGATGGGGGCTTGACCTCCATATATGAAAATATTTAAGCCTTGCTTCGATGATATATACACCTGTTTTATTTGATATCATGCAAATATCGGTCAAGACCCCATCCTACAAAAAATTCCGAATTGTAAATAAAACGGGCGACCGAAATGGCCGCCCCTTAACATATTATATCTATTACAAATATCTTATTTACCCAACCTCGCAACCCATCCCCCACCCGGGGCCAGGTTAATTTCCAACACATCGCCTTTTTTTGCGGTGGTGGTGGTTACACTGAAATCCTCGGCGTGCTGCGCGGCGTTGATGCCGTCGCTATAAACCAGCGCCTTGTATTCGCCTTCGCCCAGGAACGAGAGATCGACTTTTAATGTGCGCGGCGTCCAGTCGTTCATGGCGCCGATGTACCAATCATTGCCGCTGCGGCGGGCCACCAGCACGTAATCGCCTATTTTACCATCCAGACCAATGGTTTCATCCCACACGGTGGGCACCGGGCCGAGGAGTTTCATTACCTCGGGTTCGGCTTCGTAATTAGTGGGCGTATCGCACAGCATCTGTAAGGGACTTTCATACACCACATACATTGCCAGTTGATGGGTACGGGTGCCCTGGCTCATCGGACGCGCAAAGTTGGCGCGGAAAGCGCCTTTTTCGGTATTGCACATCGCGCCGGGGGTGTAATCCATTGGCCCGGCAAACATGCGGGTGTAGGGAATGGTTACATTATAGTCCGGTGTAATATCATCAGCCCATTTGTTGTATTCCGCGCCGCGTACGCCTTCGCGGGTAATGAGATTGGGATACGCGCGTCGCAGGCCAGACGGTTTGAAAGCGCCGTGAAAATCGACCAGCAAATGATGCTCGGCGGCTTGAACGGTGATTTTTTTATACCAGTTGACGATTTTCTGGTCGTCGCGATCCATAAAGTCGATTTTTACGCCTTTAATACCCCATGCTTCAAAATCGCTAAACGCCTCGTCCAACTGCTTGTCCACCGTTAGCCAAACGCACCATAATATCAGGCCGACGTGCTTTTCGTTGCCATAGCGGATCAATTCTTTCAAATCCACGTTCGGTTTCAGTTTCAGCAGGTCGTCGGTATCGGACCAGCCTTCATCGAGGATGATGTATTCGATCTTGTTTTTGCTGGCAAAATCGATATAATACTTGTAGGTATCCGTATTCACCCCGGCTTTGAAATTGACGCCTTTTAAATTCAGGGCGTTCCACCAGTCCCATGCTACCTTACCGGGTTTAATCCAACTGGCATCTTTTAACTGCAACGGCGTGCTAAGACGGTAGACAATATCATTCTCAATTAGCTTTACATCATTTTCGGCAACGGCCAATACACGCCAGGGGAAAGCGCGGTTACCGTCGGTTTCGGCAATATAATCCGCCGCTTTGGTCACCCGCAGCGAGCGGTCGCCAAATTGTTTTTCTTCCAGCGGATACGGAGCAAACTGGCTGACCAGAGTGGGGGTATAATCATTAGAGCCGCGCAGGAACATGCCGGGATAATCATCCAAATCCGCTTCGGCAAGGGCAACGCGCAGGCCATTGGCTTTGGTCACCACCATCGGCAGGTAACCTTTATGCGCCGGAGAAATAGTGGCAATGGCAAGATGGTCGTACAACCGTTCAAACGAGGTGTTGAAAGCCGGTTCCAGGGGAATGACTAGAGAATCGTCCTGTGCAAAGGTAAAGGTCGCCTGTTCGTTATAAACTTTGATCTTTTTGTCAAACATGGTGAGAAAACGCCAGGCGGCGGCGTCGTTATAAGCGCGGAATACCACGCCGTATGAACCGGTAAAGGTCAATTTTAGTTCGTTGTACTGTTCAGGAATGACGGCGCGTTTCTCTTTTACCACCGGGATGATCTGAGAATTGACAGAGATCTTTTCCGCTTTGGCAACTTGTGGATTTATACCCAATACCAGCCCGTCGTCTATGGTCATGGAAATAGGCGAAGGCGCTGCAACCTCTTTGCCGTTCCAGGATATCGCATAGGTTATGTTTTTGTCTGCATTAACTGTGATTTTTAATTTTTTATCCGGGGAAAAAACCTCCCAGGTTTTCGCCTGTACTACCGAGACAAACAATAATAATAAAATTAAAACGTTCAAGTAACACATTTTGTTTTTCATACCAGCCTCCAAAAATTTATCCTTTAGAATTTTTATTAAATTCTGTAAAAAACGAGTACAATGCAACAGCTCCCCGCTAATTGCTGTTAAATATAAAATAAACAAAACAATAATGCAAGATTTTTATAAGGGGAGAATTTTAATCATCTGACATTCTTGTAACCATTTGAAAAAAAAGAAATAATGGTTTATTGTAAAAACTGTTGCATAAAAGAAAAAAATCAGTAAATTAAAGTAAACGTTTAAGTATTTCACAAATAACAAATTCTGTCTAACCGTAATTTCCATGTTGTAAATACTTTATTCAGTTAAGAGGAGGCATAATATGCATCAGCATGTTAAACAGATGGCTTTTTGTTTACTGATAGTCGGTTTGGGTATGTATTTACACTGCTCGGCGCCGGCTAGTAAAAAAACTGCCGGACGGGTTTATAACGGGCCATATACAGGTGAATATCTGAACCGGGTGGCATTCCCCATTGGCGGTATGGGCGCCGGCATGTTCTGCCTGGAAGGCAGCGGTAAAATATCGCATCTATCCCTGCGCAACAAACCGGAAGTGTTTAACGAACCGAACAGCTTTGCGGCGGTGTGCATTAAAGGTGAAACGAATGTCGCCAGGGTACTGGAAGGACCTATACCGGACTGGAAATATTTCGGTCAGCCCGAATCCGGCAACGGTTCCGGCAGCACAAATTACGGCCTGCCGCGCTTCCGTGAAGCCACTTTCCTGGCGCGGTTCCCATTTGCCAACCTGGAATTGACAGACTCGGATATCCCCTTAAAAGTTGCGATTACCGGCTGGAGTCCGTTCATTCCCAACGACGCGGATAATTCCAGTCTGCCCGCCGGCGCACTGGAGTATAAATTCACCAATTCCGGCAGCACGGCAAAAGACGCAGTGTTTTCGTTCAATACACAAAATTTTATGAAAGTACCGGACCGCGAATGGAATAACAGCAAAACCAAAGGCAAAAATAAAATTTTACCTATCCAGAACGGTTTTATCCTGTTTCAGGAAGGAACCGAAGAATATCCCCATTTGCAGGGCGCTTGCGCTTTTTATGTTGATGATCCAAGCGTAGTGGTAAACCACTGCTGGTTCCGCGGCGGCTGGTTCGACCCGATGACCATGGCCTGGAATGATGTTGCGCAGGCTAGTTTGGTAAATCGTGAACCGGTGGATGCGGACGCACCGGGCGCATCTCTGTTTGTGCCGTTCACATTAAAACCAGGCGAAGAGAAAACCATTAAACTGATGGTCGTCTGGTATGTGCCCTGTTCCAATATCCGGCTTGGCAATGACCCGGACAATGCCCCTGTATGCAAGCCGGGTGATCCAAATTGTGTGTGCAGCAAAACTTATATTCCCTGGTACGCCGGCAAGTTCAAGAATGTTCGCGAAGTCGCCAATTACTGGAGCCAGCAATATAATAGCCTGCGCAGCAACAGCGAGTTGTTCCGCGATGCCTTTTATAATACCACGCTGCCCGCTGAGGTTGTGGAAGCAGTTGCTGCCAATTTAACTATTCTTAAATCGCCAACCGTGCTACGGGAAACCTGCGGCTGCCTGTGGTGCTATGAAGGGTGTTGCGACAGTTGGGGATGCTGTCATGGCTCCTGTACCCATGTGTGGAACTATGCCCAGGCTATTCCGCACCTGTTCCCAGGTTTGGAACGCTCCCTGCGGCATACCGAGTTTTTCGTCAGCCAGGATGAAACCGGCCACCAGATGTTCCGCTCCAACCTGCCGATCCGCCCGGTAAAGCATGATTTCCATGCAGCGGCCGACGGCCAGCTTGGCGGTATAATGAAGGTATACCGGGAATGGCGCATCTCCGGAGATACGCAATGGCTCACTGAATTTTGGCCAAAAGTAAAAGAAAGCCTGAATTTCTGTATTCAAAAATGGGATCCTAAAGGCAAGGGCGTGCTTGAAGAACCGCACCATAATACCTACGATATAGAGTACTGGGGCCCGGAATGTCATTGCACCACATTTTACCTGGGCGCTTTGACTGCCGCAATCGAAATGGGCATAACCTTGGGCGACGATGTGTCCCGTTACGAAACCTTGCTGCAAAACGGCAAACAGTTCCTGGAAACCGACCTGTATAACGGCGAGTACTTTTACCAGAAAATTCAGTGGGAAGGTTTGCAGGCGGAAGACCCGGTTAAAGCGGCTGCCGGTCAGTGGAATGTAAATTACTCTCCGGAAGCGCTGGAAATATTAAAAAAGGAAGGCCCCAAGTACCAGTACGGCACCGGCTGTTTGTCCGATGGTGTGCTGGGACTGTGGATTGCGCGCATGTGTGGACTGGAGCAGCCCATTGTGGACGAGCAAAAGGTCAAGAGTCACCTGGCGTCCGTGCATAAATACAATTTAAAGCAAAACCTGTTGAACCATGTTAACCCGCAGCGGCCCTCGTTTGCTATGGGCAAAGATGGCGGGTTGCTGTTATGCACCTGGCCCAAAGGCGGGGCGCTGTCGCTGCCGTTTGTGTACAGCAACGAAGTGTGGACCGGTATTGAATACCAGGTCGCTTCGCATTTGATGCTTGAAGGCATGGTCGAACAGGGACTGGAAGTCGTACGTCTCGCCCGTAACCGCTATGACGGCCGCAACCGTAACCCGTTTAATGAATACGAGTGCGGCCACTGGTACGCCCGCGCCATGTCCAGCTATGGCATGCTCCAGGGATTGACCGGTGTGCGTTATGATGCGGTTGACAAGACTTTGTACATCGACTCGCAGGTTGGCAATACCTTTATCGGCTTTATATCCACCGAAAGCGGATTCGGTTCAGTCGGTTTAAAGAGCGGCAAGCCGTTTGTGGATATGAAAATGGGCAGTCTGGATGTGAAGAAGGTTATGGTTGCCGGTAAGGAAATGGCGTTATAATATCTATTTTGATAACACCGTGATGTGTATCCCGGAACAATTAGTAGGGACAGGTCGCGACCTGTCCCTATGGAAATAAATGTTCCGACCATTTCGTAAGTCCGCCGCAAGCGGGGGATGTCCCCCGGTTCGTATGAAACCCCGGATGATCAAAGATTCCCGGCAGAGCTGGTGCCTTGCGGTTCCAGGCTGGGAGAGACTGTGTGAAAACCAAAAATTTTGCTGTAAAAAATGGAGTGCATCGCCTTTATGCGATGCGTTAGGCCGCAAGCCCAAATAACATCATAAACAAGAAAAATAGGAGATTATTACATATAAACTTTATGATATTCAAATAGATGTTTTTATTCAAACAATAAAACTTTTCGAGGCCACCTGCGGCGGCCACAGTCCATAAAGGGACTGCACTCCGGATTCGGGAGAATCCGAGCTACTTCCAAGCACTGACAACCTGGCTTTTGCAGGCGTTTTCACACAGTCTCGGGAGACCTGAAACCAGGATGGTATCTAATATTTCATCTGTTTCAAGTACTCATAACTGACCTTGATACATTCCAACGGATTCTCCGGTTTGTCGTGTTCCACAAACACATGCTTCATGCCGGACTTGTCGGCATAAGCAAATATAGCCGGAAAATCGATGATGCCCTGGCCGACGCAGGCAAAGAACTGTTCCGGGGTGTTGTCCATATCTTTAACATGCCAGATCGGGAACCGGCCGGGGTATTTTTGCAGGTACGGAATCGGTTGCTGGCCGCCTTTTACCATCCAGTACAGGTCGATCTCCATGCCCACCAGATCGGGGCGGGTGTTTTCCAGGATAATGTCATAGGGCATTTGTCCTTCAGTCACCTTGAATTCCAGATCGTGATTGTGGTAGGCAAATTCCAGTCCGGCATCTTTAATCTTTTTACCGATTTCGTTAAGCGTTTGGGCTAATTTCTCCCAGTCCGCAACAGTTTTATTTTCCGCCGAATCCGTCCATGGCCAGAAACAGATCACATATTTTTTACCCATTTCCAGGGATTCTTTGATAATCCCATCCAGATCGCTCTGCAAACCGGCCATCGCTGTGCCGCCGGAGAGGGGATTCAGTCCCAGTTCCGCCAGCAGCGCTTTAAATTCCTGCATCGACGGCCCCATGAATCCGCCCAATTCCAGGGTATTATAGCCTATCTCCGCCACCTGGCGCAGGGTAGCGACATAGTCTTGTTTTAGCGGCTCGCTGATCGTGCTGATCTGCAGGCCGATTTCATTGAGGGTGCGTGTTTGTGGCGTTGTTTTGGCGCAGCCCGGCAGCAGTCCCGCGCTCATGCTCAGGGCTGCGCTACCCAGCAGGGAGTGGCGGATAAAGTCTCTTCGTGATTGTAATTGCATATTCTTGTCCTTTGCTTAAAGTTTATGACAAAATTTTAGGTTATATCAATAACTATTTGTTCCTAATCTCCTGATTAAGAATGTAAGTGACCAGGAATCTCTTATCCCTTTTAATAATACCTAACTAACAGTCCGGTTTTTAAAGCGGAGATTTTAATCAAGCAGGTTCCAATCAGGAGATTGGAACCAGAAGAGCATTCTTTATTATTTTTACAGGACGAATGTCCTGCTTTTTGTACGCCCTGGGGAGTATCCCCAGGGCGAGCTGTGGACTTTTGTTGTTCGGTCCCCGAGTAGAGGACGCGATCCCGCTTGCGGGAGAGCGGACTCGTATCGAGGGGCCGAATAAAAGGTCGTTTTAATATGCATCTCGATTCGTCCCGTCCCGTCCCGCTAAGCGGGAGGGGTTGGACTACTCGACGACCGTACTTTATAAATTACAACTCCCGCACCCAGATATTGCGATAACTGACGGGATTGTTGTGATCCTGCAGCAGGAGCGGTTCTTTGGGTTTGTGTTTGGTATATTTTGCTTCGCCGCGAAATGCCACCGACCCTTTGATCTCTACATTATTTTGCACAAGGATTCCGTTTTGAAAAACCGTGAACCGTCCCGGCGATTGCAGCGAACCGTCGTCGTTAAAGCGCGGGGCGATAAAGATCACGTCATACGATTGCCATTCGCCGGGCTTGCGGCAGGCATTGACCAGTGGGATGTGCTGTTTGTAAATGCTGCCGGCCTGGCCGTTGGAATAAGTGCGATTGTTGTACGAGTCCAGCACCTGCAACTCGTAACGGCTTTGCAAGATCACGCCGCTATTGCCGCGGCCCTGTCCTTCGCCCTCGATCACTGCCGGGGTGCGCCATTCCAGGTGTAGTTGCACATCGCCAAACGCCTGTTTGGTAACCAGGCTGCCGGTTTTTTTAACGACTGTAAAACAGCCCTCCTCTACCTTCCATTTCGGCTCATTACCGTTTTCGTGCTGCCACTTGGAAAGATCGGTGCCATCGAACAATACAATCGCATCCGAGGGTGGGGCAGCGCCGTCTCCCGGCGTTACCACAACGGGTACCGGTTCCCAGACTTCGGTCAGTTTCGGATCGATCTCGTTTTCCTGGGCAAAGACCGTGCACATGAACAGGATGAGCATGGCGGCAGCAATTAAAAGCAGGTTGTGTTTCATGAACATCTCCTCATAAATATTCAGGTTAATAGAACAAGTTATATTATTAAAGCCTGGGCAATTCCCACGGCGCGCGGTATACCGGGGTGAGCAGTTTATTGGCAGCGGGACTGTTGCTGAATTGTTTTTTTGTCTCATCCCAAACCAGGGTCTCGCCGGTACGATAGGCAATATTACCAATATGCGCATAAAAAGCGGCGTCATAGCCGACCTGCACATCGCAAACCGGGGTTTGTCGGGTTTTTACGCATTCAACAAAATTGCGCACATGGTTCAAATGTCCCTGGCCATCCGATTTTTGCTGCGGCACCGTCTGCATACGTGCATTTTCCCCCCAGCCTTCGGCGATCACTTCCCAGGTATCGCGATCCGCCCACAGGGTGCCGTTGCTACCAACAAAGGTAATTCCATATATCCTGCCGTTGGGCCCGGTCTGGATACCGGCGTTATGTTCCCATTCCAGGGTAAAATCATCAAACTGATAGAGTACATTTTGCGTATCCGCTGTTTCCACGGCATTGCCTTCGCCGGCAAACAAGCCGCCCATGCCGATAGTTGCTTTGGGCGCGCCCTGTATATTCATAGCCCACAGCGCCATATCCAAAAGATGCACGCCCCAGTCGGTCATCAGGCCGCCGCCGTAATCCCAAAACATGCGCCATAAACCGTGAAAGCGGTTGCGGTTAAAAGAGCGGGCCGGGGCAGGACCCAGCCACATATCGAAATCCACCCCTTGCGGGACAGGTTCATCCGGCGCGATCGGCTGACCGGCGGCGTAGTTGAAATTGGCCCATACCTTGACGCGGCGGATCTTGCCCAGCTTGCCCGAATGCACAAAATTGATCACATCCCGCCAGAGATTATCGCTGCGCTGCTGCTGGCCGACCTGCACGATGCGGTTGTATTTACGCGCCGCACGCACCATAATATCGCATTCGGCAATACTGTTGGCCAGGGGTTTTTCGACGTATACATCCTTGCCTGCCTGGCAGGCATAGACCATATTCAGGCAATGCCAGTGATCCGGTGTGCCGACGATCACCGCGTCGATATCCTTTTGTTCCAGAAGTTTACGAAAGTCTTTGAATAATTTGGGCTTTTTGCCGGTTCTTTCCTGCACATCGGCGGCGCGTTTATTGAGCCATTCGTCATCGATGTCGCTCAGGGCGGCGCATTCCACGCCCGGCACTTTAAGAAAATCATCGAGATTCGACCAGCCCATATTCTTGCAGCCGATCAGCCCGACCACCAGTTTGTCGCTCGCAGCGGGTTGTTGTTCTGCGGCCCAAAGTTGTCCCGGCAGCAGTGCCGCCAGCCCGGCGCCGGAAGTGGTAACAAGGGATTGTTTTAAAAATGTTCTGCGGGTAGAGTTCATAATCCGGTTACTCCTGTATTAAAGTGAACAAGATTGATGAAGATAATTGAGTGAATACTTAAACGTTTGCGTAATATGGAAAAAATATTTGTCTTTGTCAAGAGTCTTGTTTGGTGGTACTTCTCGATACATCCGGTATCGCGGTGCCCGAGCGGACTACCCGATAACCGGTATGCTTTTGTCAATGTGACGTGTGCAGCGATGTATAATTATTCTTTTCATTGCCACGTCATTTATGACGTGGTTTACTGAAAATAAACAAAATTGACTTTAGTCAAATACTCATTTAGGCTAAAGCCATGATTTTGCTTTATTTGTCTTACGACCTGAAGGTCGTGGCAATGCTAGATTTTACCAAACAAACTCGGTCGTCGTCAAGTCCGCCCCGCTTGGCGGGACAAGACGTATCGAGATGACATTTCCTGGATAGAGCGTAATGATCGCGCCGGGATTCACATCCCGGTGCGGGAAATGGGTCAGGGTTTCCAACCCTGGAACAAAGGGCTATTGCCCCTTGTCTTTAACATGTGAGGAAGAATCTTATGTTCATTGCCACGTCATTTATGACGTGGTTTACTGAAAATAAACAAAATTGACTTTAGTCAAATACTCATTTAGGCTAAAGCCATGATTTTGCTTTATTTGTCCCACGACCTGAAGGTCGTG